>MDSX01054373.1_pt1 | contig 67513 bp, 56 predicted proteins | sample 811141 | NCBI WGS metagenome assembly MDSX01 (sample SAMN05326642, study PRJNA326480) | marine metagenome | isolation source: seawater | place: Atlantic Ocean: South East | collected 2010 | reverse complement strand
TAAACTTGCTCATAGGTGGACCCTCTTTCTTCGATGCCGGTTTGATGTTGTGCAATCTCATCATGGCACAAGGGGGACGGGTCCATCTCATTTCCTACACGGAAGCAGGCTGGTTCCTTTCAGAGGTAGTTCTCTGTGGAGAGGTTGTCGGGAAGAAGCTTCCCTCCTACATGGCTGAGGCTTTTGCCGTCACGTAATGCTTGCTGCGTAGACTCCATATCGACTATTGGTAAGGCCAAAATTTTCCAGACACAAAAAAAACCGGCTCCTCTCACGAGTGCCGGTTTTTATTTGCTTAGCCCTCTGCCTCAACCTGAAGGTCAAGGCAGTGGGCTAATCGCCTCAAAAACTGTTAATTAAACAGCTTTCAGAGGGATCGCTGGGCGAGCCAGGTCTTTCGATGGTGGAGCGAAAGAAGTCAGGTTGATACCTTCAACCGCTGCTTTGTACTCTTCCAGAGTCGGGAAGCGACCCAGGATAGTGCCCAGAACAACCATTGGGGTAGAGCCCAGCAGGGATTCACCTTTCTTCTCAGCGCTGTCTTCTACAACACGGCCCTGGAACAGACGGGTAGAAGTTGCCAGTACGGTGTCACCTGGTTCTGCTTTTTCCTGGTTACCCATACACAGGTTACATCCAGGGCGCTCCAGGTACAGCTGGTTTTCGTACTTGGTACGAGCCGCTTCTTTTGGATGCGCATCATCGAAGATGAAGCCAGCGTACTTAGCCAGAATGTCCCAATCGCCTTCAGCTTTCAGCTCGTCAACGATGTTGTACGTTGGTGGCGCAACAACCAGTGGCGCTTTGAACGTGATAGGACCGTTCTTCTCCAGGTTACGCAGCATCGCAGCGATGATCTGCATGTCACCTTTGTGAACCATACAAGAACCAACGAAGCCCAGGTCAACCTGACGGCCATCGTAGTAAGAAGCCGGACGGATTACGTCGTGGGTGTAACGCTTAGATACGTCTTCGTTGTTTACGTCTGGGTCAGCAATCATTGGCTCGTCGATCGCGTCGAGGTCAACAACTACTTCTGCGTAGTACTTAGCGTTGTCGTCTGGAGCCAGAGCAGGTGCTTCGCCAGATTTAACTTCTTCGATACGCTTGTCAGCGAGGCCGATCAGCTTCTGCAGCATGCCAGCTTCGTTTTCCATACCTTTGTTGATCATGATCTGGATACGTGACTTAGCCAGTTCCAGAGATTGGATCAGAGTTTCATCGGTAGAAATACAGATAGAAGCTTTTGCCTTCATTTCTGCAGTCCAGTCGGTGAAAGTGAAGGCCTGGTCAGCCAGCAGAGTACCGATCTGTACTTCGATTACACGGCCCTGGAAGACGTTTTCGCCGCTGAACTGCTTCAGCATCTGCGCCTGAGTCGCGTGTACGATGTCACGGAAGTCCATGTGCGGCTTCATGTTGCCTTTGAAGGTAACTTTCACAGACTCTGGGATTGGCATTGCTGCTTCACCAGTGGCCAGTGCTACCGCAACAGTACCGGAGTCAGCACCGAACGCTACACCTTTAGACATACGGGTGTGAGAGTCACCACCGATGATGATCGCACGATCGTCAACAGTAATGTCGTTCAGTACCTTGTGGATTACGTCGGTCATTGCAGGGTATACACCCTTAGGATCACGTGCAGTGATCACGCCGAACGCGTTCATGAACGCCATCAGCTTAGGCGTGTTGGCCTTAGCTTTGTTGTCCCATACAGAGGCAGTGTGACAGCCAGACTGGAACGCACCATCAACGCTTGGAGAGATGGTAGAAGCAGCCATTGCTTCCAGTTCCTGAGTCGTCATAGGACCAGTAGTGTCCTGAGAACCTACGATGTTCACTTTAACGCGAACGTCAGAACCAGCGTGCAGTGGAGTCTCAGAGTTAACACCAACCGCGTTACGGTTGAAGATCTTCTCAACAGCAGTCAGGCCCTGGCCTTCGTGAGAGATTTCTTTAGAGGCCGCGTAAACAGCTGGTGCTTCAACGCCCAGAGTTTCTGCAGCGAAAGTCTGCAGCTGCTTACCGAAGGTTACTGCGTAAGAACCGCCAGCTTTCATGAACTCGACTTTCTGTGGAGTGAAAGCGTCAGACACGTCAGACAGCTCGTTGCCTTCGCTGTCGAGCAGTTTCTTGGTCTTGGTGTTGATGGTCAGAACGGTACCGGTCTTAACAGAGTACACTTCTTCCAGTACTGCATCGCCGTTCTCGTCGCGAACAACGTTGCCGTTTTCGTCTTTCTTCTGTACCCAGTTTTTCAGGTCCAGACCAATACCACCGGTTACGCCGACAGTAGTCAGGAAGATAGGTGCGATACCGTTGGTACCAGCAACAACTGGAGCGATGTTGATGAATGGAACGTACGGGCTTGAAGGCTTACCAGCCCACAGTGCCACGTTGTTCACACCAGACATACGTGAAGAACCCACACCCATGGTGCCTTTTTCGGCGATCAGCATAACTTGCTTATCTGGGTTGGCTTCTTTCATCTTGGTGATTTCTTCCTGAGCTTCAGGAGAGATCATGCACTTACCGTGCAGTTCGCGGTCAGCACGTGAGTGAGACTGGTTGCCCGGAGACAGCAGGTCGGTAGAGATATCGCCCACTGCAGCAACGTAGGTGATCACTTTGATTTCTTCGTCGATGTCTGGCAGTTCGGTAAAGAATTCTGCTTTGCTGTAGCTTTCCAGCAGTTCTTTAGCGATGGCGTTGCCTTCTTTGTAGGCAGCAGCCAGGCGCTCGGTGTCTGCTTCGTACAGGAATACCTGAGTTTTCAGAACAGCTGCAGCCGCGTTTGCGATGTCAGCGTCGTCGCCCAGAGCCAGGTCCAGCAGAACCTTGATAGACGGGCCGCCTTTCATGTGAGACAGCAGTTCGAAAGCGAACTCCTGGTTGATCTCTTCTACAGACGCCTGACCCAGAATGATTTCTTTCAGGAATTCAGCTTTAACGCCTGCCGCAGGAGTCGTACCCGGAAGTGTGTTGTAGATGAAGAAGTTCAATGAGTCTTTACGGTGCTCATTATTCACATCTTTGATCTGTTCGATGATTTCAGACAGCAGCTCCGCGCCATCGATCGGCTTAGGGTTCAACCCAAGCTCGTTCTTACGAACCTCAATTTCTTTCAGGTATTCTGAATACAGACTCATTTGCGACCCTCTCTCAAAGCCTTGTTAACAACTTCATTGCACTTTAGTTAACTTGCGTCCTACGATGGCAGCAAGCCCACGCCCATGCAGTTATGTCTGGTGAGCAGTGCTACATAGCTACAAAAGTCACTATGTATTTGCGTCACCCTCTTTTTAGTAGTGCGGGAGTATACCGGAAATTTAGGCTCAGACGTATTTGTACCCCTGATGTGCATTATTCATGGTGTTTATGATGGAGGTCTCTAATATTTTTTCAATTTATCAGATCGTCGACAGTTTCCTGTGGCGTCCGGCCTGGTGGATTCTGAATTCTGTCGTCCTGCACTTTGGCACAATTGGCCTGCTCCGGACCGGTAAGCAACGCGTATAGTCAATCAGAACAATAAGCCCGGTCTCATCCGGCGATCAGCAGCCAGGAAAAAAGTAATGACTATTCAGACGCATAAACGCACCTGCAGCCTGTGTGAGGCGACCTGTGGCATTGAAGTCAGGCATGAAGATGGCCAGATTCTTTCGATTAAAGGCGATAAGGATGACCCGTTCAGTAAGGGTTACATCTGCCCCAAAGCCACGGCGCTGCAAGACCTTCATGAAGACCCTGACCGTCTGCGCCTGCCTATGATCCGCAGGGGCGATGAGTGGCATGAAGTTAGCTGGAATGAGGCTCTGGATCATACCGCCAGCGAGCTTATGCGTATCCGCGATCAGCACGGTCGCGATGCGGTGGCATCGTATCTTGGCAACCCCAATGTTCACAATTACGGCAATCTGCTATTTGGCCCGATGCTGCTTAAGGCGATTGGCTCAAAGAACAAGTTCTCGGCAACGTCTGTGGATCAGCTGCCGCATCACATGGCGAGCCTGCAGATGCTGGGGCATCAATTGCTGCAGCCTGTTGCTGATATTGACCGTACGGATTTTCTGATCATCATCGGCGGCAACCCTCTGGCATCCAATGGCAGCATGATGACTGTGCCGGATTTCCGTGGTCGGATTAAAGGGATTCAGGCGCGCGGAGGTCGTGTTCTGGTGATTGATCCGCGGGCAACTGAAACTGCCAGAGTTGCTAATGAGCACTGGTTTATCCGTCCTGGTCAGGACATTCAGCTGCTGCTGGCTGTGCTCCACGTCTGGGTGCATGAACTGTCTGCTCAGTTACCGGCATTGCCGGACTACGTTGCTCCCGCCAATCTTAGCGTCATCTGTGCGGGTATGACGCCTGAACACGCCGCCGACCGAACGGGTATCAGTGCTGAAGCTATCCGCCAACTGGCTGGTGACTGGCTGGGCGCGAAGTCGGCCAGCTGTTATGGCCGAATGGGGGTATCAGTTCAGCAGTACGGCGGGCTGTGTCAGTGGTTGATCATGGTGTTGAACATCGTAAGTGGTAATTTCGACCGGGAAGGCGGCTTGATGCTGTCTCATCCTGCGGTGGATCTGCCAGCCATTCTGGCTGCACGCGGCAGCCGCGGAAATTTCAATCGCTACCAGAGCCGCGTTCGTGGTCTGCCTGAATTTGGGGGAGAGCTACCGGTATCTGTGCTTGCCGAAGAGATTCTGACGTCCGGCGAAGGGCAGGTGAAGGCGTTAGTCACGATGGCGGGGAATCCGGTTGTCTCGACGCCCAACAGTACTCAGTTGGTGACGGCGCTGGATTCGTTGGAGTTTATGGTGTCGATTGATTATTACCTCAATGAGACGACCCGCCATGCACACGTGATTTTGCCGCCTTGCGGACCGCTGGAGCGTGACCATTACGATCTGATCTTTAACAGTTTCGCCGTCCGTAACGTCGCGAAATACGCGCCAGCTTTATTCCCACCGGACAAAGGTGCGAAGGAAGACTGGCAGATTATTCACGGTCTGTTGAAGCGAATGGGCCGTGGTAGCCTGAAAACCCGTCTCCAGGGCCGTCTCGTACTGGGCATCATGGGCTGGATGAAGCCGTCCGGTATTCTGAATGCGATGCTCAAACGCGGCCCCTATAAACTGACATTGAAACAGCTGAAAGCCGCATCGTCAGGTATGGATCTTGGGCCGTTGCGACCATGCATGCCGGAACGATTGTTTACCCGGGATAGAAAGCTACATCTTGCGCCTGATCTGTATCTGGAGGAACTCGAGAGGGTGCGTCCACAGTTGTTGGCCAAGAACGTCGAGGATCTTGTGCTGATTGGACGCCGTCATGTGCGCAGCAATAATAGCTGGCTACATAACAGCCGCCGCCTGATTAAAGGGCCGAGACGTGATCGCCTGATGATTCATCCTGAGGATGCGGAGCGTTTCGGTATTGCCGAAGGCGGGACTGTGGAAATCAGTTCACGGGTCGGAAAGCTGGTGACCGAAGCTGAGATTACTGAGGAAGTGATGCCCGGCGTGGTGAGCTTGCCGCATGGTTGGGGCCACAACGTCGACGGTGTGCGTCTGGAGACCGCACGAGAGGCTGGCGGGGTGAATACCAACGTGCTCACCGATGATGCGCGCCTCGATGGACTGACCGGAAATGCAGCGCTGAACGGAGTGCCGGTATCGGTGGCTGCCGTTAGTCGATGACGCTGAACTCTTGCTAGTCGTTGTCATTGTGGCAGTCAGTTGCCACAATGGATCGATCATACAAAACAGGAAGAAAGCACTGTGCACATCGTCGCGGACGAAAACATCCCGTTAATTGAGCAATTTTTTGGCGATTTTGGCGACATCACTCGTGTCGCTGGCAGGACCATGACGCAAGAAGATGTAGCGAATGCCGACATCCTACTTGTCCGCTCTGTAACTCAGGTTAACCGGGAGCTGCTTGACGGTTCTTCCGTAAAATTTGTTGGCACGGCGACCATTGGTACTGATCACATTGATCTTGAGTACCTGAAAGACGCCGGGATTGGGTTTGCAAGTGCACCAGGATGTAACGCTCAGGCCGTAGTTGACTATGTTCTCAGTGCTTTGAGCGTTGTGGTGGATAGTCGCGGAATTGATTTTCGTGACCTGAGTGTCGGCATTGTCGGTGTAGGTAATGTCGGCTTGCTTCTGCGCCAGCGTCTGGAGCAAATGGGGCTGACGGTTCTTGCCTGTGATCCTTTCAAAGAAGAAGAGGACGTCGGTGAGCTGACGACGCTCGATAAAGTCCTTGGTTGTGATGTTGTCAGTCTGCATACACCGATGGAGAAGGGCGGTGACCATCCGACCTGGCACCTTATTGGTGATGCTCAGTTGCAGCAGATGATGACAGATGCCTGTCTGATTAACGCTTGTCGCGGGGCCGTTGTCGATAACGATGCCTTGCTGAAGCATCTTCACGATAACCCGGATTTCGTTGCTGTGCTGGATGTCTGGGAAGGCGAGCCAGAGCTGAACCGCGAATTGCTGGATTTCTGTGCGTTGGCGACACCGCATATCGCTGGATATTCTCTCGACGGCAAGATGCGTGGTACGGAATTGGTGTATCAGGGTGCCTGCGAATTCTTTGGGCTACCTGAACGTCTGAAATTGGGGCAGTTTTTACCGGAGCCTGGTATTCGACGCGTCGACTTTTCTGCCGAAGTACCCGTGCATCAGGCGCTGCGTACTGCCATCCGGGCATCGTATGAAATTCGGGTTGATGACGGCGTCATGCGCTCAGTCATACGACACAGCCAGAATCTGCGTGAGTCGTTTGATCGCATGAGAAAGGATTACCCGCTGCGCCGCGATACCATCAATCTTAAGGTTGGGGTTCCTGCACGCGCTCACGATCTGCAGGATGCGCTTGAAGCCGCGGGCTTCGATGTCCGTTCACGCTAAGGCTGAGTAAACCGGCCTGTGCTGGGGTTATGCTTCGAGAAACTCTTCCCGAAGCAGTCTCCGTATTAATTCAGAATCACTTTCCTGAACGGCACTGTGGAGGCGACGGAACAATGGTTCGTCGCTTTCGTCTGGCTGACGCAGCAGTCGGGTGAATGCTTTGCTGCTCAGTACGAAGTCATCGACAGATTCCTGCCGGTCTACAATCCCGAAGCGAACATACTCTTCATCGCGAAGCCACTGAATGGCGCCCAGTGCTGCTAAGTGGCGAGGGGAGTGTAGGCCGAACTCGTCCATGTCATCTGGCCCGCAGATATCTTCGACGAAGAGGGTTCTTGGGGCAGGAAATTGCTGCAACCCTGTGAGCAGGGTGACAGCAACATCCCGGAAGAAATCATCGATATGAACGTCGAGCATTGGCGTACTGGCCTTTGGTCGTATCAGAGCTGCCGATAGCTCTCGAAGAATTGCTTCATACGCTGCATCGCCGCGGTCAGGTCTTCTGGCCTTGGCAGGAATACCACGCGGAAGTGATCCGGATCTGGCCAGTTGAAGGCCGTACCATGCACGAGCAGAATTTTCTGCTGCTCAAGTAAATCCAGAACCATGCGTTCATCGTTGCGTATGTTGAACTTCTTGGTGTCGACCTTCGGGAAGCAGTACAGGGCGCCTTTGGGTTTAACACAACTCACGCCGGGAATGTCATTCAGCATTTCGTAGGCAATATCGCGCTGCTGAACAATACGGCCGTCGCCATTGACCAGATCAAAAATACTCTGATAGCCACCCAGTGCGGTCTGAATAGCATGCATGGAAGGCACGTTGGCGCAGAGTCTCATCGTCGCCAGCATCTCAAGGCCCTGAATATAATCCCGCGCCTTGTGCTTGGCCCCGCTGATGATCATCCAGCCAGAGCGGAAGCCTGCCAGACGGTAGTTCTTAGACAAACCATTGAAAGTAATAATCAGCAGATCATCAGCAAGTGATGCGGTTGAGGTGTGGGTGACACCGTCAAACAGAATCTTGTCGTAGATCTCATCCGAGAAAACAATCAGGTTGTTTTCGCGGGCGATCTGCAGCATGCCTTCCAGAATTTCATCCGGGTAGACAGCCCCCGTCGGGTTATTCGGGTTAATAATCACCATTGCGCGGGTGCGGTCGGTTACCTTATTGCGAATATCGTCGAGGTCTGGGTACCAGTCGGATTGTTCATCGCAGAGGTAATGAACGGCTTTGCCGCCTGCCAGGCTGACCGCGCCCGTCCAGAGTGGGTAGTCGGGTGCAGGCACCAGAACCTCGTCGCCATTGTTCAGCAGGCCCTGCATGCACATGACGATCAGTTCACTGACGCCATTGCCGATGATGATGTCTTCAAGCCCGACATTAGGAATCTTTTTCTGCTGGGTGTACTGCATGATGGCTTTTCGCGCCGAGAAAAGCCCTTTGGAGTCGCAATAACCTTCAGAATCTGGCAAGTTGTAGATGACGTCCTGGATAATTTCCTCAGGCGCATCCAGCCCGAACGGTTTCGGGTTGCCGATGTTCAGCTTCAGAATTCGATGGCCTTCTTCTTCCATACGCTTGGCGGCATCCAGCACTGGTCCGCGTATGTCGTAGAACACGTTTGCCAGTTTGTTGGATTTGAGGATTTCCATGGAACTTTGCCGCCTGTATCGGAACTGAATTTAAGTGATTAATCATACTCTTACGATGCTCTATCGGAAAGTGGTTCAAAGAATGAAAAAAATTAGCAAGAGTGAAGACGAGTGGCGTCAGCAGTTAAGTGCCGAGTCATACCGGGTTACCCGGGAAGCAGGAACAGAAAGGCCGTTTACTGGCCAGTATTACAATTTTTCGGAAGAGGGTACCTACAAGTGCGTGTGTTGTGGTGAGCCGCTCTTTCTGTCGCAGGATAAGTTTGATTCAGGCTGTGGCTGGCCAAGTTTCAGCCTGCCAGCAGATGAAGAGAACATAGAAGAGCGCAGCGACACGAGCCACTTCATGGTAAGAACTGAGGTTGTCTGCAAACATTGTGATGCGCACCTCGGCCACGTATTTACCGATGGCCCGGCACCGACGGGTCTGCGTTATTGCATTAATTCTGCCGCGCTGACGTTTGAGGCGAAAGACGACAACGGCTGATGATCACTTAATGGTCTTCTTCTAGTGTAATGGTCTTTTACTAGTCACCAGGGGCCAAATGCACACAGGTTTGGGCCCATTCGGCACTTGCGGCTGTAAGGGCTGATGTTTACTTTAAGCGCTTTAAAATTAACGGATGGAGTTCCTAATGTCGGTTCTTGATTACACCATGCCCCTGTTGAACGGGAAAGATCAGGATCTTAGCGAATACGCGGGTAAGGTTGTTCTTATCGTTAATACCGCGAGTAAGTGCGGTTTTACGCCACAATATGATGGTCTTGAGACTTTATACCAGGACCTGAAAGACAAAGGATTGGTAATTCTCGGCTTTCCATGCAATCAGTTTGGTAAGCAGGAACCCGGCAGCGCGGATGATATTGGTGCGTTCTGTCAGAAAAACTACGGTGTGAGCTTTCCGATGTTCAGCAAAATCGACGTGAATGGCAGCGACGCAGCGCCTATTTACGACGAGTTAAAAGCGGCAGCGCCCGGCGTTATGGGAACAAAAGGAATTAAGTGGAACTTCACTAAATTCCTCGTGGGGCGTGATGGAAAGGTGATTGATCGCTACGCGCCGACAACGACGCCAGAGTCTCTGAAGGCCGATATTCTTAAAGCGCTGGAAGCCTGATTCCAGCGTTAATCAAAGGTTTTCTTCTTCCAGGATTCCTCTGCTTCCGCCAGCTCTTCAGCGCCTTCTGCCAATCGGGTGGGGCCAGAGCTGGCTCTATGTTGCTCAAGTTCATCAATGGCCTCGACCAGTGCATCCAGTTCTGTCATCAGGTCTTGTGGCAGGTCTTTTATGTTCCGTATGGTTTTCTCGGCGCGCTTCAGAAAGTGCAGCGCCTGGTTGGGCGCGTTCTGCGCCAGTGACTGTTTAGCTCGAGCCTGATAGGTGTTTGCGCAGATCCGGGCGTTCAATACGGTCGCTTCTCTTATGCGTTCTCGCGCGGATTCTGTGGGAATCACGTGTTCTTTGTGCCCACTCTTTATCAGCTCAAGGTAGTCCATCAGTGAGTCGCGCAATTCTTTTGCTTGCTTAGGTTGTGTCGGGAGCGGGGACGGAGAGGGGGGCGGTGCGTTATTTCGCCACTCTTCAGCCTGGTCTAATGCTTTAGAGGTGCGTGGCGGCATGGTGATGAACTTAGTATTCACCTGTTGTGCGTGGAAATCCGTCAGTTCGGCCAGTGCGCGTAGTGCTTCGATTGATAACCATGGGCGCAGGCTGCTACCCACGTTACTGGTCATGTTGATGGAATCGATATGCTCAACAGATTTGCGCATCTGTTCCAGTCGGTACTGATCAAGCCACTTCTTTACCGTCACCACAGCGATGGCAATAATGCCGGTGACGATAGCGACAGAGATCATCGTTGTACTGTCCATTGGACGCTTCCTGGGAATAGGGCTGTTTTCTCAGTATAGGACAAATTTTTTGCTTTACAGGTATTGACGCTTCCCACGAACGTACATAGAATGCGCGCTCCTTGATTGAGACGTCCCCATCGTCTAGAGGCCTAGGACACCGCCCTTTCACGGCGGTAACAGGGGTTCGAATCCCCTTGGGGATGCCATTTTCAAGTGTGAAATGCGGGAATAGCTCAGTTGGTAGAGCACAACCTTGCCAAGGTTGGGGTCGGGAGTTCGAGCCTCCTTTCCCGCTCCAATTTCACATGAAAGTGGCATGACGCTGAATCAGGATCGGTGTTTTGCAATTAGGCAGTTAGCAAACATCTTGTTGAAAAAAGTTCTTGCAAATCAACGAGATGGAGTTAAAATGCAACGCACTTAAACGATGTGTCCCCATCGTCTAGAGGCCTAGGACACCGCCCTTTCACGGCGGTAACAGGGGTTCGAATCCCCTTGGGGATGCCATTGCGGGAATAGCTCAGTTGGTAGAGCACAACCTTGCCAAGGTTGGGGTCGGGAGTTCGAGCCTCCTTTCCCGCTCCAAATTCAAAAAAGCCGAACCATTCGTGGTTCGGCTTTTTTATTGCTCTGAGATTATGAAGGCTCAACTCCCGACCGAGGTCGTGAGCTGGGGCGCCAGTCCGATCGGCCTCCTTATACCGCTCCAAATTCTAAAAAGCCGGTACAGAGATGTACCGGCTTTTTTATTGTCCCGAGAAAGCACGCCTCACATGCCGAGGGCGGTGTATCACTAGCTTCAGTGAGCGTCGAAATTAATGCAGGCTACGGCCCGCCGAGCGGTAGTCGTATTCTTTACCCTCGGCTTCGGCCTCTGCTGCCATCTCGTCGAGATCCTGGAATCGCGAGATTTCTTCATCGCTCAGGAAGTGCATGCATTCACCACCGAAGAACCAGAGCAGTGCGCGGTCTACAGCAGGCATCAGTTGTGGCTGGTGTGTACCGATTTTGCTGAACAGATCCTGTCCTGCCTCGTAGGCTGAATCCCTGTGTTCTGTGAGCTGATCAATAACGTCACGGAATTGTTGTAGAATGTCGGCATCTATGACCCCTGACTCGTTTGCTGCGGCCTTTTCAATGCGAGAAAGCGTTTCGTTCAGCAGTTCGAGGTGGTATTTCAGTCGGTTATTCATTTTCTATCTCAGAAGGTATTCAGTTTATGGTTGCAGCCCTGGCGGTTGAAAACCTTTCCAAGGTATACGGCAACGGTTTCGAGGCCCTGAAGGGTATCACGCTTGAAGTTGCCAAAGGGGATTTCTTTGCCTTGCTTGGCCCTAATGGTGCCGGTAAGTCGACGACTCTGGGCATCGTGTCTGGCCTGGTTCAGAAGAGCTCTGGCAGTGCCTATGTTATGGGGCATGATGTTAACGGTGATGCCTTTCAGGCTCGTCGCTCCCTGGGGGTTGTGCCTCAGGAGTTTAACTTCAATCAGTTCGAGAAGGTGTACGACATCGTTGTGACTCAGGCCGGTTATTTCGGGCTGAAGCCTTCAGAAGCACGTGCGAATGCCGAAGAGCTGCTTAAGGCTCTGGATCTCTGGGAGAAGCGGGATACGCCGTCGCGGATGCTTTCCGGTGGTATGAAACGTCGCCTGATGATTGCGCGTGCGCTGGTGCATAAACCAGACGTGTTGATTCTCGATGAGCCGACTGCAGGTGTTGATATTGAACTGCGTCGCTCTATGTGGGAGTTCATGGAAGACCTTAATAAGAAGGGGACAACCATTATCCTGACGACACACTATCTCGAAGAGGCAGAACAGCTGTGTCGGAATATCGCGATTATCAATAAAGGTGAAATCGTTCAGTGCACCAGCAAGCGTGAACTGTTGAGCCAGTTGACGACTGAAACCTTTGTTTTTGATCTGTGCGAGTCTTTGCCGGATGGTTTTTCTCTGGAGGGGTTTGAGTTTTCTTCACCGGCTGATGAGACGCTAGAAGTTACGGTTGAGAAAGGGCAGAGCATTAACCGGATATTTACCATGCTCACAGAAAAAGGCCTTGAGGTCCGCAGTATGAGAACCAAGTCTAACCGACTTGAAGAGTTGTTTGTGAACCTGGTACGGGAGAGTAATTCATGAGCCCGATGCGCGTTCAGTGGGTTGCATTTCAGACGATTGTGACCAAAGAAATCCGTCGTTTTATGAGAATCTGGCAGCAGACGTTATTACCGCCTGCGATCACCATGACGTTGTATTTTATTATTTTCGGCAATCTGATTGGCAGCCGGATCGGTGAGATGGGCGGTGTTGATTACATGGCCTATATCGTACCTGGCCTGATCATGATGAGCGTTATCACCAATGCTTATGGCAACGTTTCTTCGTCTTTTTTCAGTAATAAATTCCAGCGCAGCATTGAAGAGATGATGGTTGCGCCTGTGTATCCGGTAACCATTCTTCTGGGCTTTGTTGCCGGTGGTGTAGCGAGAGGCGTGGCGACGGGGGTGATTGTTACTTTACTGTCGCTGTACTTTACGGATCTTCAGGTGCATCACGTCGGAGTCATGGTCGGTGTTGTTCTTTTATCGGCGATTCTGTTTTCGTTGGGCGGTTTTATTAACGCGGTTTTTGCGACTAAGTTTGATGATATCGCGATCGTTCCTACTTTTATTATTACGCCACTGACCTACCTTGGCGGTGTATTTTATTCCATCAGTCTGCTTCCTGATTTCTGGCAGGATGTATCCAAGCTGAACCCGATTCTCTACATGGTTAATACCTTCCGCTACGGTGTGTTAGGTGTGACGGATATTAATGTTTACGTCGCCTTTGGGATGCTGGTTTTGTTTATTCTTATTTTGGGTAGTTACAGCATCTGGTTGCTGCGACGCGGCACAGGCATGAGGCAATAATGATGGGATCAGTACACAGCGAGACCAATCCACTTGGCAAAACATCCGAATATCCTGAGCAGTACGACGCGGGATTGTTGTTTCCAATTGATCGCAATGAAAGTTGGAAAGCGTCAGGCGATGACCGCTCTGCGATTACTTTTTATGGCGTTGATATCTGGAATGGCTACGAGGTGTCCTGGCTAACACCGAACGGGAAGCCTGTCGTTTGCGTTGCGGAATTTCGAGTCCCTTCTGATAGCCCGTTTCTTGTGGAGTCGAAGTCGTTCAAGTTGTACCTCAACTCTTTTAACCAGACCCGATTTGAAAATGAGTCTGATGTTAAAGCGGTGATGGAGCGGGACTTGTCTCTCGCTGCTGGAGGAGCAGTAACGGTTGCCTTCCACGGAATGGATTACGCCTATCCCGCCGCTCCTGATGCTTTGTGCATAGACGATGTCGATGTCGATATTTCTTCATACACACCGTCGCCGGAGCTTCTGAAAGTGGTTCCAGACAGTCAGTTCGATGGATGGATCTGCAGCCACTTACTGAAATCAAATTGCCCAGTGACTGGTCAGCCGGACTGGGGCTCAGTGTATATTCAGTACAAGGGGCAGGAGATTGATAAAGCGTCTTTGCTCGCGTACCTGGTTTCTTTGCGGCAGCATCAGGATTTTCATGAGCAGTGTGTTGAGCGAACATTCCGGGATATACAGCAGCGCTGTGCGCCAGAGAGTCTGACGGTGTATGCCCGTTACGTTCGCCGGGGTGGGTTGGATATCAATCCATTCCGGACGACAGAGGAAACTTTCGAAGCGTTGAACTTTCGGTTACAGCGTCAGTAGCAATGTCTCCGGCGTCTGCGTTGTGGTTTATTCGCAGACGTCGAGCGGCTTTCTCCAGTGTCTCTGCGGCTTTCAAGCGTTCCGCTTCGGTCATCTGATCGCGATCCAGGCGGAGGCTGAAACCCTCCGACTCCTGAATAAACTGACGTTCATTCGAGTCGTCCTGACTGCGGTAGTCACGCACTTCGAAGGTAGGAATTGGGTCGCGGAAGCCCTTAACAACAGCATTGCCCCGACTGCGGCAGTCAATTTTGTCGCGGATCAGGGTGTAGGTATCTTGTGATACCAGAATCTCACCCGGCGTTGCTTCGGTTTCAAGGCGTGAAGCCAGGTTCACTTCCTTTCCAATGATGGTGTAGTCCATCCGGCTCTCGGTTCCAAAGTTACCGACGGTACAGTACCCGGTACTAATGCCCATACGAATCTGGAGAGGGGCCGAAATGCCTTGATCTGCCCAGCGCTGGCGAAGAACTTCCATATGGTTACGCATTTCAATTGCCATAGAAACGCAGGCCAGGGCGTCGCGCTTAGTGCCCTTGGTTTTCGGGTCGCCAAAGAAAATCATAATGCCATCGCCAATAAACTTATCGATGGTGCCGCCGTACTTGAGCGCGATGTGAGACATGTCGGTTAGGTAGGTGTTGAGGAGGTCGGTGAAGGACTCCGCTTCCATCTGCTCAGACAGGGCAGAAAAACCGACGATATCAGAGAAGAAAACCACCAGCTTTTTACGCTGAGTTTCGAGGCGAACCTGGCGGCGGCCGGAAAAAATAGATTCCCATATCTGCGGCGCCACATACTTCGATACCTGATGAGAGAGCGCCTGAAAGCGTTCAACCTGCCCCTGAAACTTCATCTTTAATCGCATCAGGTCACGTGCCTGGCGGTAACTGTTGTGTGCTGTCAGGGCTAAGTGGAAGCCGACACCGGCTGCCGTCGCGACAAAGACTTCATAAGGAACTGGGGCAGGCTGTGTGTAGCCTGTTAGCAGGTATGCGGCACCGGCACCGGATACCAGTGAAATAATACAGAATGCCCAGGCGGTCAGGCTGCCCACGACGATAAAGCTGGTGTTTATCATCACTGCGAAGAGCACAACGATCTCTATCGGGAAGTTGATAAGCCCGAGGAAAATACCGCAAAGAAGAGCATCGCCATGAATCAGAAACTGACGTGTCGTGTATGCTTTACGACGTCGGAATGGCCCGCTCGCGAAATAAACCAGATGAGGGTAAAGCAGCGCGAACATTGCTATACCATCGCTGCTCTCCGGGAAATAACCAAAGTGTATGCCCGTGTAGACACTGACGGCGGCTACCGCGTAACCGAAGATCCGTGCGACATAGTCTTGTTTTGGTAGCGTCGTTTCGTGGAACTGCGCCTGGGCCTGCGAACTCGACATGTAACTTCACCGATTGTTTATTATTATGTGGCGGAGCGGGGCGGAACTAATAACTTTGCCTTAGTCATACTTATATAGACATTCTGACTACACGGCAAGACCCTGACCCATTTGTCACAATACTGCGTAAATACTCACGCATGGCCTGTAATGATACATTGGAGCCCTGATGGACGCAATTAGAGCGATTACCGAGCGGGTGTCGGTGGCACAGCTCACCGGACCTGACATCACTCAAGAGCAAAAAGAGATACTTTTTAAGGCCGCTCTGCGCGCGCCTGACCACGCCTGGATGAGGCCAAGCCGTTACCTGACCATCGAAGGTGAGGCGAGAGAAGAGCTGGGTAAGATTTTCTACAAGTACCAGGCTGGCCGTGAAGTCCTTTCGCCGGAGAAGGCCAAAAAGATCAAAAATATGCTGTTGCGAGCGCCTCTGGTGATCGTTGGCATTACACATCTGGAAGAACACCCTAAAGTGCCTCGCGATGAGCAGCTGCTCTCTACGGGAGCGGGCGTACAGAATATGCTGAACGCCGCATATGCAATGGGACTGGGCGCTATCTGGCGTACGGGTGCCATGGCTGAATGCGAGGGCGTTCGGAAAGCATTGGGCCTGAATCGTGATGATGTCATTACAGCCTTCCTGTATGTTGGCCACATCAATACTACACCTAAACCAGTACCTGACGTCGAGCTGTCTGAGTACGTGACTGCGTGGACGGGCGAAACCAGTTAAAAAACAAGGCATTAGCCTATAAAGGTTGACCTCATACGGTGCCATGCGTATAGTGCGCGGCGCTGGTGAGGCGTCCTGGTGACTGACTCGCAGAGAACGTCGGAGTTTACGACGACGGTAACGAGCACGGCAGCGTGCGACTTACAGCCCCTTTATATGGGGTGACGTAGACAAACAAGGTGAGGTGTCCGAGTGGCTGAAGGAGCACGCCTGGAAAGCGTGTATAGGTTTATCCCTATCGAGGGTTCGAATCCCTCCCTCACCGCCACTAATTCTAAAAACCCGGTCAATTGGCCGGGTTTTTTATTGGCTGGCGTTCAGGTTGCCAGTGATCAGTGAGGGCAGGGTGAGAACCCTCGCAGGTTCGAGTCGAACGTAGTGAGACAACGTCGGAGCCTGCGACGACGGCCCGAAGGGCGCGAGTCATCCCTCCCTCACCGCCATTATTCCAAAGAACCGTGGACTTGAAGAAGTTCACGGTTTTTTTATGCCCAATGGTTATCGCTAAAGGCGGTGAGGGAGGGATTCGAACCCTCCACTTTCTCGGCCCGGCCACTAATTCGAAGAACCCGGTCAATTGGCCGGGTTTTGTATTGCCCTTCGATCAGGCTTAATCCGGCCAGTCATTTGAGATCACATTCGAGTTATACGACGTCATTGCTGAATTTTCAGCGTTTCTGGTAGGAAGTTTTTCGGTTTATTGTGGCCATTACGGTCAAAAAAGGCCTTGTGCGCATTGCTGCCAATTCAGCGCGAGGTGTATCCTGTTTGCTCAATTTGCGCGACATAAAATAACAACAGCGCGGTGCGAGCTATGGATCTAGACACTAAGTGTATACCTTTGGGTCACATACAGACCTATTTCAATCTGAAGAAATCGATCGAGGTTGATGCTGACTGGCTGATGAAGCGCACGGGCATCATTCCTGATAATCCCGATGAGCTGATGCGGTCAATTACCGGCCTGGAGCCTGCAGACATGTATGCGCGCGCAGGCATCGATCTTGGCGAAGAAGACGGCGTAGGTATGTTCGTTTCTGCTCGGCAGGTTCTTAATCTCGTTGAGCAGATAATGGACGCTTTGAAGATGCCCTATATCGGCCTGGCGATGGGTAATCTGATGACAGTGTCACACCATGGTATGGCCGGCCTGGCTGCTGTAACTCAGCCTACGCTGTGGGATTGTGGGCAAGCGGTGGTGCGGTTTTGCCGTGAGTTATTTCCGCCTCTGGAAATGAGTGTCACTCTTGATGGTGAGGAAGGGTGGTTTGCTATCGACGAGAACATTCCGCTGGATCCTTATTCGCACTTCTTTGTTGAGCTGAATCTGGTGAGTTTTTACAACATCTTCCGCGATCTTGTGGCTAATGATCCGGACCTGATGCCGGTCCGCGTGGAGATCGGTTACCCGGAGCCGGGGTGGGGTCACATTTACCGACGTTACTTTAAATGCCCGGTTGTTTTCGGTTGTCATCAGTCTCGTATCATCGGTAAGTCGATGTTGGCAAACCATGAGTTGCCTCTTGCGAATCGTCTGATGGCAATGACGGCTGAGAAGTCGCTATTCGAAAATATCCCGACAAAGGCAATGAAGTATCTGCCGTTACGGTTGAGGCGATTACTTATTCGTTATTACGGTGCTTTCCCATCCCTGGAAAATGCGGCCAGCGAATTGGGTATGAGTGGCCGTACTATGCGGCGTAAGTTAAAAGATGACGGTACGTCTTATCAGCAGGAGCTGGATTTTGTACGACAGAAATTTGCCCGTGAGTATTTTGCTCGCGGTGGCGACTCTGTAACCGAGCTCGCCCATTTGCTTGGTTTTGCTGATTCTTCTGCTTTTGCAAAGGCCTTTCGCCGTTGGACAAACATGTCTCCCAAAGAGTACATGGCGTCAATTATGGCCAGGACCTGACGTTAAGTGGCCATCGGTTCAAGGTGGCCGAAAACACCGTCTGGCAGTGGCCATTTCAGACCGATCACTGTCCGACAATTGCGAGCACAGTCACATAATTGGGGCGTAAGGTAGATCACAGGTTCGGAAACATCCGTCCGTTATAAAAATAACGAAACACTAAAGGTGATCTACCATGTCTGACTTCAAACTGAAGGCCGGCGCCCTTGCTCTGAGCGCAGCTCTGCTAACTCCGGTCGCCGCACACGCGGCAGTAGAAGGTCCGTCCGGAATGGACTTTTACGATATTCCATCAATCAATACCAACCAGAACGGAGACCTGATCTGGTATCGCGATGCGAGCGTAAATCTCGGTGCTGGGGCCCCGCTGGCTAAAGCATACAACGTTATGTACCGCTCTACTGACTCACTCGGTGCCGAGAACGCAGTTACTGGTACTGTTTTAATTTCAAGCAATGAGTGGAGTGGTGCGGGTGAGCGCCCAACGCTGAGTTATGCCGTGGGTACACATGGTCTGGACCAGTCTTGCGCTCCGTCCTTGCAACTACAGGCCGGTAGCGATTATGAAATCCGTAACATTCGTGCCGCTCTTGAAAAGGGTTATGCGGTACTGGTAACTGACTATCAGGGCTATACCACGGGTGCTACACCTACCTATCTGGCCGGTGAGTCGCAGGCGCACGCCGCACTGGATATTTTCCGTGCCGCCTCTCAGATTCCTCGTGCAGGGATAGATGCTGAAGCGCCTGCTGCTGTTTGGGGCTTCTCTCAGGGCGGGCAGACTGCTGCATGGGTCGGTCAGATTGCAGACGACTATGCACCAGAACTTGATCTGGTAGGTGTTGCATCAGGTGGTACTCCGGCTGACTTCCCCGTGGTTGCTGATTATCTGAATGGCAGTACAGGTGCATCCTTCCTTCTTGGGGGGATCATTGGTCTTGCCGAGCAATATCCGGATGATATCCCAGTCGATCAGCTTGCCAGTGCGAACGGTAAAGCAGCCATCGCTGACTATAAAAACAAGTGTACTTTTGAGTTCCTGTTCGACTACATGAATGAATCTCTCAGCTCTTACACCGTTGGCAACAAAGATCTGGATGAGCTTTTGATGGTGCCTTCTATTGGTCAGCGCATCAATGAGCAGAATCTGGGTGGCGAGGGTGCTGATGTCCCAGTGTTGCTTTATCACGGTACTGCGGATGAGTTCATTCCGATTGAGCAAAGCGTAGAGCTGAAAAAAGACTACTGCCGACGCTTCGATAAGGTCACTTACGACGTTTATCCAAGTGAGCACATCGTGACGCTCTTCCAGGCGGCCCCAACCGTTCTGACCTGGCTTGACGAGCGTTTTGCTGGCCAGAATCCGCGTAACAGCTGCTACAGCTTTGCTGCTGATCCTGTATCAAATGCTAATCCGGGCGGCGGTGATTTCATTGTTACTCTGGATGAGTGGAATCTTGATGCTGAAATTCTGCTGAACACTCTGAATCAGACCGTTGAGCTGCCAGAAGATACCTCAATCACAGCAGATGCCAACATTACCGATGAAAGCTTGGTAGGTGATCTGTATGTGCCAGACTTTGAAACAGAGTTGAATATTCTGGTTAACCTCGATGTTGCACTGTCGGTTGAACCCGTAGGTCAGATAGAAGCGACCAATAGTCTGAGCCGTGATGGCATACTCGCTATCAATGGTTCGACTCAGGCAAATGTTCTTATTAACGCTGCGGGGTTCGGTTGGCTGAAGCTACCGTTCAACTGTAAAACCATTGAACCTGCGAACTTCAATCTCGCCTGGGAAGGCCCAATTGCCGAATTCGGTGCGGGTGGCATTGTGTTCGAGGGTGAAACCGAGTTCTCGGAACTTGAGTGTGGCTGGATGACAGCGCTGTTCAACAGCCTGGTGGCTGGCCCAGGTCAGGAATATAGCTTCCGTCTTGTACCTCCGGCGCCAGAGCGTCTGTAAATAGCCTGATGGGCTCCTTGGCCAGGAACAGAGGAAACTCCGTTCCTGGCATTTTTCTCAGAATTTATAAGGTGCAGATTATGTTTAAGACAGCGATTGTGACAGGTGTTATCGCCATTGGCGGGCTCGCTTACTACTCTGGCTTTGATGGGATACAGGTATTGAAGACGTCAGTAGAACCTCAGCACTCTCAGGCTATATCCCAATCTGTGGAGTATACGCGTGAAGAGCTTGCTGCGATGACGCCCAATCTACTGATCCAGATGCAGAAAGACGCGCTTAACTCAGCAAAAGAAGCCGCTACCAGTGTCGGTGAGCTGAACCGCATTGAAGGTCGGCCTGATTTCGTCTCACCGGCGGAGTGGATGATGCTTCAGGCGGTTGCTGACCAGAAGACTGATCCACAAGCAGAGCTTCTTCGTCTGGTTAATCTGTTGCGGTTTAACAAGCAACTGGAGGCTCTGGATCGAACTTCCGACGCAGAAGAGCGCAAAGTGCTGATTGAGGCGGTGTTGGCTCAATTGCCGAAGCGCATCGAGAATCAGGAAATGTCGGTAGAAAAAGCGCAATCGATCCAGTTGAAATTGATCTCTCAGATCTATTCTGATGACCGCGATATCCGCGACAGGGCGGCTGAAGAGGCCCGCCGCATAGGTGCGGAGTTCAGCATTAAAGCGTCTTAATCTGGCCCGTTGAGCATTTAAGCACTCAGCCAGTCACTCTAATTTTCGGTTGGCGTTGATCTGCCTTCTGGCTATTGATACTTTCAGGTCCATAAAATTCATCTGGAACATTTATGGACCTGGATACTCCCTGCATCCCTCTCGGGCACATACTGACGTACTTTAATATCGCTCAGAAACCTGATCTTGACCTGGGTGTTAATGAACAGGACGAAGACGCCCGTGCTGTGCAGCTGAATAAGTTGATGCAGGTCTCTATGGGGCTCGATCACAATGAAATGTTCCGTAAGATCGGTGTCGACCTCAGCGAGGGAAATGTCGCTGGTCGATATATCTCCACCCGGCAGGTACTTGGTCTGGTAGAGCAGTCCATTGAACATATGCGCATGCCGTATCTGGGGCTTTTCATCGGAAATATCATGACGGTGTCCCATCATGGATACGCGGGCCTGATGAGCATTACCCAGCCGACTCTGAAAGAATGTAGTCAGACAACAGCGCGCTTATGCCGGGAGCTGTTCCCAGCCCTGGATATGTCAGTTCACGAGGCTGACGGATTGGTCTGGCTGGCAATCGATGAGAACGTCTCCCTTTCTCCCTACACCCATTACTTTATGGAGCTGAACAGTATCAGCTTTTACAACATCGTCTGTGACCTTGTCGGGCGCGACCCCGAACTTGAGCCAGTAGCTATTGAGTTCAGTTACCCGGAGCCAGCCTGGGGGCATATTTACCGTCGCTATTTTCGTTGCCCTGTGCGTTTTTCCTGCGCTCAGACCAGAATCATCCGTAAGGCGAGCAGTGCCGACTTTGAGTTGCCTCTGGCCAATCGATTGTTGGCGATGACTGCAGAAAAAACTCTCTTTCAGCGGATTCCAACGAAAGCGATGCAGTTTCTGCCCCTGCGCTTGAGGCACTTTCTTGTGCGCTCGTACGGAGCATTACCTTCGCTTGAGCGCGCCGCGGGTGAGTTGGGTATGAGTAGTCGTACCTTCAGAAGGCGTCTCGCAGAAAGTGGCACTACCTACCAAAAAGAGCTGGATGTAATCCGTGAGCGTTTTGCACGAGGCTACTTTGCTCGTGGAGGTCAGTCTGTGGGTGAGTTGTCCGAGTTGCTCGGCTTCAGTACAACCCAGGCGTTCAGTCGGGCTTTTAAGCGCTGGACGGGAGAGAGCCCATCAGCCTTTATCAAAAAGGCCTAGCGGTTGTTGTTCTCTGACGCGCTTAAATGCGTCAATCGGGCTGGCGCTGTGCGTTTTCTTTACTAACCTTATACGAGCGACGTCGTCTGAAAAAATTGTCGCTAATGGTTGTAAATAATTATGTATGCGGAGCCGTCCAGTGTTCTTTCGATCCCAGAAGAAAGCCGTAGAAACCATCCCTACTGCAGAGTGCAACGATCATATCCATAAACTTGAGCAGGAGAATGAGCTTCTGCACAAGGTGAAAATCGTGGCTGAGATGCGCTGTGAATTCGGGTTGACGCAGTATCAGTACGTTAAGGATCTGCAGTCGCTTTGGTTCAGTTCGACGGATGCCATCGACAGTATCCGCAATACTATGGCTGGCTCTGCAACACGTCTGCGGGATGAGAATGATAGTGTGCAGGCTTCTCTCGCTCGGGTTGGAGAGATCTCTTTAACACTCGGTAAGTTAACTGAATCTTTGGATATTATTCAGAATGAATCGCAAGAGGCGTCTACTGCGGTAGGCGGCTTAAAGTCTGTGGCGTCCGGCATTGAGGACTTCGTCAGTCTCATTAAGGGTATTTCTGAACAGACGAATCTGCTAGCGCTTAATGCAGCAATCGAGGCGGCGAGGGCAGGTGAACAAGGGCGGGGCTTTGCCGTTGTTGCAGATGAAGTGCGCACGCTGGCACAGCGCACAGCCGACGCGACAGCAGAGATTGATGCACTTATTTCTACGATTGGTGGTGAAGTTGATCGGGTTGCACGAGGTATTGCAGCGCTTGGGGAGCGTGGCGCAGTGCTCTCTGATGAGGTTGGCACAGTGTCATCTCACATAAATGAGATTGGTGACGTTGCCGGGCAGGTCTGTCAGAGCTTTGAGCGTACATCCGCTGAGTCTTTCCTTGAAACAGTGAAACTGGATCATATTGTCTGGAAGGGGCAGGTTTATGCTGCGATCAGCCAGGAGCAGGACGTTGAGTTGCCGACTCTGGTAGATCACACGATGTGTCGGCTTGGTAAGTGGTATGCAGAGGGGGAAGGTCGGGAAAAGTACGGTCATCTGAATGCTTATCGTCGCCTGGACGCTCCTCACAAGGGCGTACACGAGAACGGCTTTAAGGCCATGAAGGCGCACTCAGAAGGCAACCGCGACGCGATGCTGGGGTATCTGGAAGCCATGGAAACGGCCAGTCGCGAAGTGATCGCCACTCTGACCGAAATTGAGGAAGCGGTAGCTCGTTGACCTAGTGCTGGCGAATGTGTGTCCCGTGCGCATTCGTCATGCAATCGACCCGGTATTTCTCTATAATCGCGGCAGTTTTGAGTTAACCGAGATCCATCATGACTGTCCGCACACGCGTCGCGCCGTCTCCTACCGGCGATCCCCATGTAGGTACTGCATACATTGCTCTGTTTAATCTCGCATTTGCCCGCCAGCACGGCGGTCAATTTCTCCTGCGTATTGAAGATACCGATCAGGTACGCAGTACCCCTGAATCTGAACAGGCGATTCTCGACAGCTTGCGTTGGCTTGGCATGGACTGGGATGAAGGTCCTGATGTAGGTGGCGATTACGGCCCTTACCGTCAGAGTGAGCGCCGTGCGATTTATGAAGAACACGTACAGAAGCTGCTTGATAGCGGTAAGGCCTTCAAGTGCTATCGCACCGCCGAAGAGCTGGATGCCTTGCGCCAGCAGAAACAGGAAAGCGGTAACCAGACTGCTCTGAAAGTATCTGACCTCGCTTTACCTGAAGACGAGGTTAACGAGCGTGAAGCAGCAGGCGCGCCTTACGTTGTGCGCATGAATGTTCCGGAAGAGGGCGTTTGTGTCGTTAAAGACATGCTGCGCGGTGAGATTGAACTGGACTGGGCTCAAGTTGACGCTCAGATTCTGATGAAATCTGACGGTATGCCAACCTACCACCTGGCCAACGTGGTTGATGACCACCTGATGGCAATTACTCACGTGATCCGTGGTGAAGAGTGGATCAGCTCAGCGCCTAAGCATAAGCTGCTATACGAATACTTTGGTTGGGATATGCCAGAGCTGTGTCATATGCCGCTGCTGCGTAACCCGGATAAGAGCAAGCTGAGTAAGCGTAAAAACCCAACGTCGATCATGTTCTATGAGCGCATGGGCTTTATGCCTGAGGCCGTATTGAACTACCTCGGCCGTATGGGTTGGTCTATGCCAGACGAGAGCGAGAAATTCAGCCGTGATGAAATGTTCAACAATTTCGACATCAATCGTGTGTCTTTGGGTGGCCCGGTATTTGATGTCGAAAAACTGCGTTGGTTGAATAGTCTTTGGCTACGTGAACTGTCTCCTGAGCAGTTTGTTGAAAAGTTCGCACAGTGGGGTTTCCGTTCGGAGAATGTGTTGCCGGTGATCCCACATGTTCAACCGCGGGTTGAAGTCTTTTCTGACGTTGCACCGTTAGCCGGGCACTTCCTGTCGGGAATGACGCCGCTGACGCCTGAAAGCTTTGAGCACAAAGTGCTGGATACAGAAGCAACAACCAACATCCTTCAGATGGGCTTGTGGCAACTGGAAGCTATCCGTCACTGGGAAAAGGAAAATATTGAGCAGGCGTTGTTTGGATTAGCGAAGCAGATGGATATCAAAATCCGCGACTTCCTGTATCCATTCTTTATCGCGATTGCCGGAACATCTTCGACCATCTCGGTACTCGATACCATGGACTTGCTCGGCCCGGATATGAGTCGTGCGCGTGTTCGTCATGCTGTCGATACTTTGGGTGCTCCGGGTAAGAAGAAGCTGAAGAAGCTTGAGAAAGAGTATACCTCGCTTCTTATTGCCATGGAAAACGCTCAGCAAGCTGATTGATCAGCTCAGCAGTACTGATTAACCAAAAGAGCGGCTTCTATGCCGCTCTTTTTGTTTGTGCTGGCGTTGTAAGTTGTTGTTTATGTGAATTTTTTTCTCAAAAGAGTTGACAGCTCAGAGGGGCACCCTTAATATTTGCCCACGTTTTGAGACGGGGCCTTAGCTCAGCTGGGAGAGCGCAACACTGGCAGTGTTGAGGTCAGCGGTTCGATCCCGCTAGGCTCCACCAAAACCTTCTTGCTTGTCCTTGTGTCCCCATCGTCTAGAGGCCTAGGACACCGCCCTTTCACGGCGGTAACAGGGGTTCGAATCCCCTTGGGGATGCCACTCTTTTTCTTTCTATTAGTCCAAAACCTCCAAGTCGTTGTGACCTGTTTTTTATTGCCTGATTTTTGGTGTCCTGTACCTTGAACCGGTACAATAGCGGCAAATTATCTGGTGGTTAGATATGGTTCATCTCCCTAACGTAATCAAAGAAAAAGCCCGCGCAATACGCCTTGTCGTGTTTGATGTAGACGGCGTACTCACCGATGGAACGCTGAGCTATTCGGCGTCTGGCGAAGAGGTTAAGCACTTTAACGTGAAAGATGGCGTGGGGATTAAGCTGCTCAATGTTTTCGATATCGACACTGCGATCATCTCTGCGAAAGATTCGGCGCCCCTAGCCAAGCGTGCGTCAGATTTGGGTATTACCAACTTTTACCCGGGTACTAAAGATAAATGGCCAGTGCTGTCTGAGCTCATGGACTCACTGATGCTGGACCCTGCTGAGGTCTGTTACGTGGGTGATGATGTGATCGATCTGAAGGTGATGACCCGGGTCGGTCTGGCGATTTCTCCAGCGGATGGCTTCTGGATGGTCCGCGACCGAGCTGATTTGGTGACCGAAGCTGCCGGTGGCAAAGGGGTGGCGCGTGAAGTCGCCGATATCGTACTCGGCAGCCGTATGCCATTAGAGGAAGCCTACATCAAAGCCATGCTTCCTGAATTTGAAAGTCTGAATGACACGAAGGATAAAAAGTGAAGATTTTAGTTACCGGCGCTGCCGGATTTATCGGTGCTTTCACCAGCAAAAAACTGGTCGAGATGGGACATGAAGTTATAGGCGTTGATAACCTGAACGACTACTACGATGTCGCTTTGAAACACGGCCGTCTTGGGTGGCTTGAGCCGATGGCTGGTTTTCAATTTCAGCAACTCGAACTGGCTGATCGCGCTGCAGTAGAGGGCTTGTTCAATCAACACAAATTCGATCGTGTGATTCATCTTGCTGCACAGGCTGGCGTTCGTTATTCCATTACAAACCCTCATGCTTATGTTGACAGCAACCTGATTGGTTTCGTGAATGTTATGGAAGGCTGTCGTCACCATGAGGTAGAGCATTTCGTTTATGCCTCATCCAGCTCAGTATACGGGCTCAACACACACCTGCCGTACAGCACAGGCGACCGGGTGGATCATCCGGTGTCACTGTACGCGGCGACGAAAAAATCCAATGAGCTGATGGCTCATACCTATGCTCACCTGTACCGTTTGCCGACGACTGGTCTGCGCTTTTTTACTGTGTATGGCCCGTGGGGGCGTCCGGATATGGCGTACTTCAGCTTCACTAAGGCGATTCTTGAGGGCAAAACCATTAATGTCTTCAACCATGGCAAGATGCAGCGTGATTTCACCTACATCGATGACATCGTTGAAGGCGTAGTGCGCATCGCGATGAAAGTGCCAGAGCCGGTCGAGAACTGGACGCCGGAATCTGGTGATTGCTCACGCAGCTCCGCGCCGTACAAAATCTACAATATCGGTAATCATAATTCGGTTGAGCTCGGTACCTTCATTGAAACGATCGAAGGCGCGCTGGGTGTTGAGGCCGATAAAAACTATATGGAAATGCAGCCCGGTGACGTGCTGGCCACTTATGCGAACGTGGATGATCTGGCGGCTGATGTTGATTTTGCCCCGAATACGCCACTGGCAGACGGCATCGGCACCTTCGTCGACTGGTATAAAGACTTCTATAAGGTCAAATAATGTCTGGATACAAAATCGTAATCCCCGCTCGTTTCGCATCAAGCCGTTTACCCGGCAAGCCGCTGATTGATCTGGCCGGTAAGCCAATGATCCAGCATGTTTATGGGCGCGCACTTGAGGCTGGCGCCGAAGACGTTGTCGTTGCTACCGACGACGACCGGATCGCTGATGTTGCCCGGGGCTTTGGTGCGGATGTTGTAATGACCTCTCCGGATCACGAGAACGGCACTGAACGCATTGCAGAAGTGGTCTCGGTAAAAGGCTGGTCTGCGGATACTGTCGTCGTGAACCTGCAGGGCGATGAGCCGCTTATTCCTAAGTCTCTGATCGAATTGACCGCGGAAGGTCTGCTGCAGAACTCAGATGCTGGTATGAGTTCTGTCTGTACGCCGATTACCACTGCGCACGATGCGTTTGATCCAAACGTCGTAAAAGTTGTCCTCAATGAGCGGCATTTTGCGATGTATTTCAGCCGCGCACCTATTCCATGGGATCGCGACCTGTACAAAGAGAGCCAGGAGGAGGTGACAGCGCGCATGCCTGTATACCGTCACATTGGTATGTACGGATACCGGGTTTCTTTCCTCAACGATTACCGTGAGATGGCGCCTTGCCCGATTGAACTGACCGAATCGCTGGAGCAGCTGCGTGCGCTCTGGTACGGCGTGAATATTCACATGTCAGTCATTGATCAGGCACCGGGCCATGGCATTGATACGCCACATGACGTTGAACGTGTAGCTGCTATTCTGAAAGCAGGTCATCACAACTAAGGTCTGGAGCCACTATGAACGGAATTAGCCAGAAGTTAGGTTACGCGGGGCTGATCCCGTTCGTATTTTTTGCTCTATCTGTCCTTGCTGGCAGTACCTGGGCCCCCGATTTTTTCACGCTTTACTCGGCATTGATTCTCAGCTTCATGGCGGGTGCTTGCTGGGGCGTTATGCAGGCGCAGCGTGATCATGTGTCTTCGGCAGAGCTCGGATTGTCGATTGGCGTGTTCTTGTGGGGTTGGCTGATGTACTTCGTTCCTCATCTCGCGGGACTGCCTGGCCTGTTACTCGGCTACTGGGTTCTGGTCTGGCTGGAGCGCCAGCCCGTCTTTCGTCAGAGCTATAAGCGGGATTACCGGACCATGAGGTGGACGCTCACGCTTGTGGTCAGTGCCTGTCATGCGGTCGCTTTCTGGGGCCTGCTGACGTAAGTTCTTCGCAGGCCAGTTTTTACAGGGGCAAGCGCTATAGAGACAAGCGTCGCGCTTCTCGTGGGCGCTGACCTGTCTCCGTAAGGGGCTTGTAGTAGGCTTCCATGCGCTTCACCCGGCTGGCGTCACCCATAGTCGCGATCCCTTGTGTTTCATCGGTAAGCTGCAAGAGGCCCCACGGTGCTGTAATAAGCAGATCGTCCTGTACTTCAGGGGAAACTCGCAAGCTGATACGGCTGCTGAGTCTCTGTTGTAATCGTAACAGTGGGTGGCGGTTAATGCCGCCTCGCTCAGAGGGAATCAGAATTTTCACCCGGCGCCTGTGTGAATCGAGAGCAAACTCTCTGACGGCATTGAGTGCTGCTTTGTCCCACCATAATGGGTGGGTTAAATCGCAGCAGGTGATAATAGCGTTGCGGGGGTGCATGGCGAGAATCATTTCGACCCAGCCCACAAGTGAAACTAAGTCGTTCTGCGGATAAATATTCTTATCGCGACCCGGGCGAAAAACATAGTTTGTTTCAGGCGCGCCAGGTGCCTTGTATATATTCAGGTGCGGAATCCCTGCATCATCAAAGAAACCCGCTTCAATATTAAAACCATTCTTCTGATAGAAGGGGACGGCATGCGCCTGAGCCGCGGCTCGAATTTCGCGGATTTTTAATTCGTTTCGGGCGAAGTCTTCGATGGCATTGATTAATCGTGAGCCCCAGTGCTGCCCTCTGAACTCTCTGAGTACTGCCATGCGCCCGAATTTACCCGTGTGCATAAGTCGTGCGCAGCCTATCGGATTCCTGCCATCCAGTGCCAGAAAATGAATTGCTTCAATGTCGTATTCGTCCCACTCCAGTTTGGGCGGCACACTCTGTTCCTTAATGAACACTTCTTCCCGGATCTTTCGGATGATATCGCGGGATGCACGCCAGTCGGTGATGCGAATTTCCAAGTTTCTGCTTCCCTGTCTTTATGTAATAAAAAGAATGGCTGCTTAATCGTAAATCATCAAGGAGTATCAGGTTTAAATAGCAACAATCAGGTCACAAAAAACCAGATCGGTGAGTAGTTTTTTTAGCTCTGGCAGAGCGAATGACCCGATCAGCCACTCGCTTTCATAGTATGCAGAATCGCAGAGTTGCATAACATCTTGACGAGAGGAGGTCGGCAACCGAATTACTTCACCCTGGCAATAAAAAGCGACGAAGGTGTCCTCGACGCTATAGGCGAAGCGGGCCTGTGGGTGGCGTGCCCACTGATCGGCTTCCTTTAGCGCGTTAACCGTGTCAGCCCAGCCTTCCTCAGAGGCCTGATAAACCGGTGCTTGTTCATCATATTTCGCTTCTGTCATGAGTTGTCCCAGCGTGGCTTTGAGCAGAGCAGGGTCATCAATGGCTTTTATCAAAAGAGACTTCAGGCGCTCAGCAGCATGATCGTCAATCTCTCCGGGTGAGCTTTGGGCTGCGATGTCAGCATCTGAGTAGCGATCATCCTGGGTCAGTGTGGGCAAGACGGAATCAATCGTTCTTTCAAAAAGCTCAGCCGTCGAGGGTGCCCGGAAGCCGATGGAGTAGGTCATGCACTCACCTTGTGATATTCCCCAGTGGGCGAGGCCAGGAGGAAGATAGAGCATATCGCCGGGCTCAAGCACCCAGCGGTCTGTTTCTGCAAAGTCCGCGAGTATCTTAACGCTAGGGCCTTCCAGGATGCTGCTTTTCTCTGAGCACATCTGGCCGACTCGCCATTCTCTCTGACCTTCGGCTTGCAGCAGGAATACGTCGTACTGATCCCAGTGTGGGCCGACGCTGCCGCCGTCGGTGGCGTAACTGATCATCAGGTCGTCGATACGCCACGAGGGAATAAAGCGGAAGTGTTCCAGTAGTTCAGCAGCTTCTGGTAGCCACTGATCAACAGCCTGGACTAATAAGGTCCATTTGTTTTCCGGCAGAGCGCGATAGTCGGTCTCGGTGAAGGGGCCTTTTTTCACTTCCCATGGGCCTGTCTTACCTTCTTCGATGATCAGGCGTGACTCGATGTCTTCTTCAAGGCTGAGGCCTGCAAGCTCGTCGGCTGCCAGTAAAGGTTCAAAACCTGGAATCGCCTGACGGATAAGTACCGGCTTCTTTTGCCAGTAGTCGCGCAGGAACTCTTCAATAGTGAGATGGCCGAGGACGTGCATAGGGAGGGCTCCACAAAGGGCTTGGTAAAGGTACAAAAAAGCCCCCTTTCGGAGGCTTTATCAGAGGAGAAGGCTCGATCAGACCTTCTTAGCCTGCGCCTCTGCATTACCCACGTAAGAGGCTGGCGTCATTGCATTCAGCTCGTCTTTCGCAGATTGCGGCAGTTCAAGAGACGCGATGAATTCGCCCATTGCATCTTTGGTGATGGCTTTACCGCGGGTGAAGGCTTTCAGTTTTTCGTATGGCTGCTCAATGCCGTAGCGACGCATCACAGTCTGAACCGGCTCAGCCAGAACTTCCCATGCGTTGTTCAGGTCCTCGGCAAGGCGAGCATCGTTTACCTGCAGCTTGCTGATACCTTTCAGAGACGCCTGATACGCGATCATGCTGTAGCCCATGCCTACGCCCATGTTACGCAGAACAGTCGAGTCGGTAAGGTCACGCTGCCAGCGGGAAATCGGCAGTTTCTGCGCCATGTGTGCGAGTACCGCGTTTGCCAGACCAAGGTTACCTTCGGAGTTTTCGAAGTCGATCGGGTTAACCTTGTGCGGCATCGTAGAAGAGCCTACTTCGCCGGCGATGGTCTTTTGCTTGAAGTAGCCGTTCGAGATATACGCCCAGATGTCGCGGTCGAAGTCGATCAGGATGGTGTTGAAGCGCGCGAAGGCATCGAACAGTTCAGCGATGTAGTCGTGTGGTTCAATCTGTGTTGTGTATGGGTTGAAGGTCAGGCCCAGTGACGTTACGAAGGTTTCAGCGTTGGCTTCCCAATCGATATCCGGGTACGCAGACAGGTGAGCGTTGTAGTTACCAACAGCACCATTGATCTTGCCCAACAGTTCAACGGCTTTGATTTGCTTGATCTGACGTTCCAGACGAGCAACAACGTTAGCCATCTCCTTGCCCAGAGTAGAAGGCGATGCCGTCTGGCCGTGTGTACGGGACAGCATTGGCAGCGCAGCCTGCTCGTGGGCAAGCTTGCGGATTTCGTCAGCGATCTTCTGCATCATCGGCAGAATGGTGTCGCGACCTTCTTTCAGCATCAGGCCGTGTGACAGGTTGTTGATGTCTTCAGAGGTACAGGCGAAGTGAACAAATTCGTTAACCGCTTTGAGCTCTTCGTTGTCTGCAAACTTCTCTTTGATGAAGTATTCAACGGCTTTTACATCGTGGTTGGTTGTCGCTTCGATGTCTTTGACGCGCTGAGCATCGGCTTCGCTGAAGTTGGCAACGATGGCGTCAAGCTGAGCATTGGTGTCTGCAGAGAACGCTGGAACTTCGGTGATGGCCTCGTGCTCGGCAAGACGCTGCAGCCAGCGTATCTCAACTTCAACACGGGCACGGATAAGACCGAATTCAGAGAAAACAGCGCGCAGTGAAGCAGTTTTGCTGCCGTAGCGGCCGTCCAGCGGAGAAATAGCGGTAAGTGCAGACAGTTCCATGGGGTCTCTCAATCTTTGGTAATAGGTTGGGCATTCGATGCATTTTCTGGCGCGGGATTCTAACGGATTTTGAGCGAGATCTCAGTATCTGGGAGCCAATATGATGGAAACAGTCGTGAATTATTACCGGTAGGGCGAATATTCGGGTATTTAAAGCCAGTTACATAGGCAATCTGGGCACTTCTGGTACAATCGCCGGTCAATTTTCACGGGTGGCTTTAGCAGGACCACGAATGCTCGACAGTTTATTTGGTTACATCGATCACCCCGGCTGGCCTGTTCTGGTTGTGGTTATCTCTACTTTTATGCTCGAAGATTTGGCGATTATCGGTGCAGCGTTGCTGGCCGCGAGCGAAAAAATGGCGCCGGGCATCGCTTTTTTTGCTGTTTGTCTGGGAATGTTTATCGGTGATACAGCGCTATATCTGTTAGGACGAGCGGCCCTCGTATGGCCAAAACTGCGACGTAAAATACGCCACCCCATCATACAGAAGCAGGTGCAACCACTAAGGAACTCACCCTGGAAGCAGCTGATGCTGATTCGCTGTATGCCAGGGCTTCGCACGTTTGGGTATATTGCCTGTGGTCTGGCAAGAGTACCTGCAACGCCTTTCTGTTTTGCTAATCTGGCGTCGATTATTGCCTGGGCCTCCGCTCTGTTTATCACGACCTACCTACTTGGACGCCAATTCGGAGAGCAGCTTCACGAATGGATGTGGTTTCTCTTGCCGTTCGCCATCATCGCGTTCATTTACACGCAACGTCGCGCTCGCCAATCGATGGAGGAGGCGGCCTGATTGGCCAGGCTGCTGCGCAAGCCGCCGTATTGATCAGACTTGTACCATAGCGCCTTTGTTTACCCCCTCAAAGGCGCGAACACGAATATCTTTGCCCGGGTGGCGCTTGCTGATTTCTTTAGCGAGGTGATCGGCGATCAGTTCTACTGTCGAATCGGTGCTCATCATATAGCAATGTGCGCGGTTCAGGGTCAGTGAGAAATCACCTTGTTGTGCAGTGTAAGCGAAAGAAAATGTGTCAGTGTCGTCTGAGGCGAGATCTTCAGTGCTGCCGATATAAATATCCCGCCAGAGGTCAGCCCAGTAGGACTCTTCCTGCTCATCACGTTGACCATCAAGCCAGATCTGGATGCGCGAACGGTGTCCGTGGGCAATCCGTTGGCAATTCCCTGCGTGCTTCTTAAGGCCGTGAGAGTAGTGGTAGAAGGCACCGTCAATCGTTTCAGGGGTGAAGTCCAGGGTCAGTTGGTCAATGGTATCCGGGAAATACATCTGGAGCTGTTTGATAGACCAGGCAGCGACGCTCGCCGCTGTAATTTCAGTCGAGTCGATCAGGGTCACGGCTTCTGCTGGAGCACTCATTTCGACGATGCCGCGCCCGGTTTGCATAGAAATATTCACGCGCTCGCCGGTCTTCTTAACTTCGAGGCCAGGTGCCTCGGCAGGCACAAGAAGTCTGTGGTCGAGTTCGGTATCCAGCCACTGACGAAGTGTTTTCTTAACAATGCCGAAGTCACAGACCATGCCCTGGTCATCCAGTGCTCCTTCAAGGATGGCTGACGCCCACCAGGTCTCTCCGACGATCCCTCTGTTCGCGTCTAGGTAGCTGAAATCGACATTGGTGAGTTGTTCGACAAATAAGTGCATAAATACTCCGGTGCAGATGGGCGCGATTATAGAGCAAAGATGGCGACGACGCAGCCAGGCAGATTCGGCATGGCGAAGTGCCGGGTTTTGTCAAAAGGGCGCTGTCTCTGGTGGCATCAGAACGCGTGGCTGATATGATGGCGCACATCTACATCCCTTTTTATTTGAGGCTCGTGTGACCAGACCGCTTTTTTCTGTCAGTCGTTTAGCGTTTCCCGACAATATTTCCTTCTCCCGCTGGGTTGTTATCCCTCTGGTCGCTGCGCTGGCAGCATGCAGTGATAATGACAGCAGCTCGTCTGTGACAACCATCAATCTGGATGTGCAGGTTGGTCAGGAAGATTTCAATGAAGCCATGCTCAGACGGGTAACTGTCGACGAAACCGGTATGCCTTCAGAGGTGCAGCCGGGAGTTCTTAGCTTTGCCCGCTTCACGACGGATGATGAGGGTCAGGCCGTAGTCTCTGCCGATGGTACTGAAATCGTCTATCTCGATGTCTATGGGCGTGAAAATGTCGATGGCACGTCGACGACTCGACGCTGCCAGCTCGTTGATGGTTGCGGCTCTGTCGCTTTCGGTGCTCAGTACACAATTGTTGGTGCGCCTGGTTGGCGATCGGTTGCTGTTGGTATCGAGGATGGCCAGCGCATTCGAATCACGCCACTCACTGATCTGGCAGCTCAGCTCGCTTTCGATCGTGTATACAGTCAAGATTCTGGTACCCAGCAGGATGCAGGTTGGTTAGATACTGGTTTCTATTCTGTGTATTCGACACTTCAAGCCGAATCACAGGTTTCACGCTTGTTTGGTATCGATTCTATCCAGAGTCGGGAACCCGCAGACCTGACTCAAATAGAGGAGTGGCGGGGCGCTAACCAGGCAGAAGCACAATATTCAATTCGCTATGGTGCTCTTTTAGCCGCGTGGCAGTCCTATGAATTGTCCTATACATCAACGACAGATCTGCCATCTTTCGCTTCAGCGGTTGCTGCTGACCTGGTGGCAAATGACGGCCAGTTGATGCAGCGCGGTGGAGCGCAGACTCTCGCTCTTTACGATCTTTATGACGCAGCCATCAGTAACCTGAATGATTTAAATGTCACGAATTCAACCGTGTCTGGTTATGTTGCCAGTGTTGTTGCTCAACTACAGACGGAGCGCGATGCGTTTGTAGATGGGGACCTGACGTCGGTTGCACCGGCTTCTTTGAGCTCGCTGCTCGGTGACGAGCTGGAGGATTATCAGTTAGGCCTTCAGCGCACGAAAGCCTTTGTGCAGGAACTTCGCGACTACGGCAACAGCTTTTTCGAAGACGGTTACCGGGAGCAACTGGATAGCTACGCCGATCTGTTGAGGAGTGTTGGTGAAGACAATGCTGAAAATCTCGATGAAATCACAACCGCAGTGTCGGAAATCGCTGGTTTCTACCGGGATTGCTATCTCAACAGTGGCTGCCCATCAGTCAGCCCGGAGTGGGAGTGGTATCAGAGTCATACCTACTCTGCGCCTGTATTGACGCTTAACGGCGGTGATTTTGAAGTATCACAGGCCGTTGCGGACATTAATTTGCTTGATGAAGATGATGCTCCGACCAGTTCCCGCGCAATAGATATTCTGATGACTGGGACTTTAGTTGCCAATGGTCTGCGTCTCGAGCTGGATCATACCTACAGTGATGACGAAATCAGCAGCCCAAGCGGTTTGCGTATTTTCTATGAAAATACCGTGACGGTTCTTCAGGATGAGGTGTCTGCCCCGGCATTGGCCTACCAGATTCGTTGGACCGATTTCACCCTTTACGATGCAGGCGATGTTGGTAGCGCTAACGAAACTGAGCTTACCGGTGCATTCAGTATCCTGTACCAGGGCGTCGATGACCCTGACGGTGTCTCCGGGCGTCGTTTTAATATCTCAGAAGTGGTTCTGAATAGTCGCATCTCTGATGTTTATGAAGACGATAACGGCACGGATTCAAACATTACGACGGTATTTCTCACGGCCAGTGCCAATCAGGCAGCAGATTATTACCCAGAGTCTGAGTTTGCTTCGTTCAATGCATTCTTTGAGCGGGCACCCCTTTACCCTGAAGGGACAGTTGCTAGTGGGCTGGTTCAGTACCGTACTGGTACGCAAACCGTAAACGGGCGCGAGACTCAATATCTGGACTATTTCGTTGAAGGTGGGGACGATTACCGTTATCGATTCTACCCAACGGTACAGCGCGAAGACGTCAGTGATATCGATGGTGATGGTGATACCGAAGAACTAATTGCTACGCATGATTATGAAGCGTGTTTACTGAGCGGTACTGCTGAGTCGCCAGTGATTGAGCGTTGCCAGCCGAAGCAGCGGTTAAATGCTGAACAGGATCTGCAGAATGCGGTGAATGAGTTGTGGCAGATTGGCGTTTTCTCCCGCCCGGAAGTACCGGGGCAGGGTGTGTACTTCGTTGAATTCCCAGTTGAAGCTGCCGATGATCAAGGGTGCCTGACACTTTCTCCGTTGCCGACATCTCTATCTTCATTGGACGGCACCTTGTACAGAAGCGCGCAATTGGGCCTGTCGAATGCACGTTTTACCAGTGAAGTCGTGCTCGACTACTCAACGGCGACTGAACCGAAAACGCTTGTCGATATTCAGGTGACAGCCCCATACAGTGAACAGGTTGATGTGTCGCTTTCAGTGTCACATGACTATACGAGCGTCAATACTACGGGTCTCTATCAGGGCGTGGGCGCTGACCTTGATCGTCTGATTTTCGATTTCAGTACTGAGAGCGGTACGGTTGAAGCCACGAGCCTGTCTGTATTTAAAGACGGTGTTGAACTCTCTCTCGCTGATGGCTCAACCGACACGGTGGACAGCGAAATTATCCTGGGCAGCAACCTTGATTTGGTCGATGGTGCACCGGTTTATCGTTATATCGTCGGTGATGATGGCGAGTACCGTCGCTGTGTTGTGTCAAACACGGCCGAGCCTTCGTTCAGTCGCGATCCTCAGGAAGCCGTCTACGTGCTGAATTATCGCGATAAGGTTTACGGAAAAATTGTCTATGAAAGCGGTGTCTGGATCATCCGTTATATCGATGGCACCTGGGAGTCACTGAACTGATTCTGCAAGCACCGGCAGCGCCGGTGCTATTGGGGTTCCCGTGTTGAATCAGAGTGTTCCGTAGGAGATAGGAAGCTGTATATTCACCCGTGTATTGGGATTGTATCCGTTGCGCGGGCGCTTCCAGCCGGTCTCCCCACTAATTCCTTCTTTAATGCGGTGAATCTTTCCGCCGCTCGTGAGGTAAGCCTGTACGTCAGCTTCCAGTTGCTGACGAAGCTCTTCGGGACTTGCTTTACGTCTATCTGCACCTTTCTTCGAAGCCATATCGGTTCTCCTGTGCGCCGCGTCAGATCTGGTTGTAAGTCAGACTGCTAACGGCAGAGTCAATGTCAGTTACTTCGGGTGCGGCCAAGCTCCTGGGTCATTATAAACACCTTGTATATTGTATGTATAGGTTTTGTATTGCTTTTGGCAGGCAATGGTATGGAGGTTTTTGAGGGGCTGCCCGGGAATATCTGGCACGGAGTCGGAGAGGGGGGCTGCGATACGTGGTCGCGATACGAAAACAGTTGCGTTATACTCCCGGCCCTGAAATTTCACCGGTCTAAGATGCAGCCGTACATTTGGCTGTGTCCCCAAAAGAGTTGAGGCTAAACAATGACAGAATACGTTCAGAAGGGTGGACTCCAGATCGCCCAGGAGCTGTACGATTTCATCAATGACAAAGCAATGCCAGGCACTGGTATTGAACAGGATGCGTTCTGGGCGAGCTTTGATGCTATTGCCAATGAACTGGCTCCAAAGAACAAGGCGCTGCTGGCTAAGCGTGATGATCTGCAGGCCAAAATCGATGCTTACCACACTGAGCGTAAAGGTCAGGCTCACAACGCTGCAGAATACAAAGCGTTCCTGCAGGAAATCGGTTACCTGCTGCCAGAAGGCGAAGACTTCGAAGCAACTACCGCAAACGTCGAGCCAGAGATCGGCCAGATGGCTGGTCCTCAGCTGGTAGTACCGGTTATGAATGCTCGTTTCGCTCTGAACGCTGCGAACGCTCGTTGGGGCTCACTGTACGATGCTCTTTACGGCACTAACGTCATTTCTGAAGAAGACGGTGCTGAGAAAGGTCAGGGCTACAACAAAGTACGTGGTGACAAAGTTATCGCTTATGCGCGTAACTTCCTGAACGAATCAGCCCCACTGGCGGCTGGCGATCACGCTGACAGCACTAAGTACGCTATCGACGCAGGTAAACTGGTCGTTACGCTGAAAGACGGCAGCACTACCAGCCTGAAAGATGCTTCTCAGCTGGTTGGCTTTAAAGGCGAAATGGCTGCACCAGAAGCGATTCTGCTGGTTAACAACGGCCTGCACTTCGAAATTCAGATCGACGCAACCAGCCCAATCGGTTCAACCGACGCTGCTGGCGTAAAAGACGTTCTGATGGAAGCGGCACTGACCACCATTATGGACTGTGAAGACTCTGTTGCTGCTGTTGATGCAGAAGACAAAGTCGTGACCTACGGTAACTGGCTCGGCCTGATGAAGGGTGACCTGGCGGAAGACGTAACCAAGGGCGGCAAGACTTTCACCCGTACTATGAACCCAGACCGTGAGTACACTGGCCTGAACGGTGAAACCGTTAAGCTGAAAGGTCGCTCAATGCTGTTCGTTCGTAACGTGGGTCACCTGATGACTAACCCTGCGATCCTGCTGGCCGATGGCAGCGAGATCCCAGAAGGCATCATGGACGGCATGATGACTACCCTGATCGCTATGCACGATCTGAAGGGTAACTCCCCGTTCCAGAACTCGACTACCGGTTCTGTCAACATCGTTAAGCCTAAGATGCACGGCCCAGAAGAAGTGGCATTCGCCAACGAACTGTTCGGTCGCATCGAAGACGCACTGGGTCTGCCACGCTTCACTATGAAGATGGGGATCATGGACGAAGAGCGTCGCACCACGGTTAACCTGAAAGAATGTATCCGTTCTGCGAAAGACCGTGTTGTATTCATCAACACTGGCTTCCTGGACCGTACTGGTGACGAAATCCACACGTCTATGCTGGCAGGTCCGTTTGTACCTAAGACTGTCATGAAGCAGCAGACCTGGATCAACGCCTACGAAAACTGGAACGTTGATACTGGTCTGGAAACAGGTCTGCAGGGCCGTTCACAGATCGGTAAAGGCATGTGGCCTATCCCTGATGAGATGGGCATGATGATGGAGCAGAAGATCGGCCATCCTAAGTCTGGCGCGAACACCGCATGGGTTCCATCTCCGACTGCCGCTACTCTGCACGCGATGCACTATCACCAGGTAGACGTATTCGCTGTTCAGAACGAACTGAAGAGCCGTGAGCACGCGTCTGTTGACGACATCCTGAGCATCCCTCTGATGACCGCTGAAGAAGCTTCAGCTCTGACTGAAGAACAGATTCAGAAGGAAATCGACAACAACTGTCAGGGTATCCTGGGTTACGTTGTTCGCTGGGTTGATGCAGGTGTTGGTTGTTCTAAAGTGCCAGACATCAACAACGTTGGCCTGATGGAAGACCGCGCAACGCTGCGTATCTCTTCTCAGCACGTTGCTAACTGGCTGGAACACGGTATCTGTACCCGCGAACAGGTTGAAGACAGCCTGAAGCGCATGGCTGCGGTTGTTGATGGTCAGAATGCGGGTGACGCTTCTTATATCAATATGGCGCCAGGCTTCGACACTATCGCGTTTAAAGCGGCGTCTGACCTGATCTTCAAAGGTAAAGAGCAGCCAAGTGGTTATACCGAGCCGCTGCTGCACGCATACCGTCTGAAGTTCAAAGCTCAGTAAGTAGCGTCAAGCACTGTAAAAAACCCGGCAAATGCCGGGTTTTTTTGTGTAAAGGGGCAGTAAAACACCTGTCTGAGAGCTATCCTGTGCCTACTCCAAACGTAGAATGACATAGAACAGAATAAGAGTAATAAGAAGATGGTTCATAAGCTTACCTCAGTAATCCTTATCGGCGTGCTCCTTCAGGCCTGTTCAGGGAACTCCAGTTCTACCCGCACCGTCAGCGGTGAAGAGGAGACTTATGGTATTAGCGGTCGAATAGGGACGGCGACCTGGGGTAGCCGAATCAGTGCAACACCGATCAACTATGAGGGTGGCCCGACGCTCATAGAAAACGATAGCGGTAATCTTGTATACGATGGTGCAGCTTCGCAGTCTTCTCAAACGGGTACTTACGAGCTGACGGCAGAGGCCGAAGACGTATCAGGATCGTTTATCTTTATCGCGAATACGGACAACGGGGATGTGTTCTATCGCTGTGAGCGAGTACAGGGGTGCGACTCGCTCGCTTACGGGAAATATGTTCCGCTTCCAGATGATCTGGATGTCCGGGCTGGCGTCGGTGAATTGCTCGACGGCATGACGGTCAATGTCAACTGGATTACTGATATTGCAAGCAGTATGGCCAGAACGGTTTATATCGACGCAGTCACGAACGGCCTTTCTGCAGACGACCGGGCGGACATCAATCAGGCTGTGTTGGATGACATCGAGAAAGCGAAAACAGGTGTGTATAACCAATACACGATGGAGTTGGCCAATCTTCATGTCTCTGAGCTCTTCGGTCTGACGGATATTATTTCGTCGCCTGTAGTTGCCCCCAGTCAGATTACGCAAGTTGAGACAGTTTCAGGTGACGCTCTGGTCGAAGGGGTCTATTACGGTGCGTTAATTGCTGCTTTGCCGTATCTCGCTGATTCGGCTAACACCGACTTCGTAACGAAACTGGGTGAAATTACCGGTGATGTAATTGATCGGCGCGGGCAGTTGTTGGAGAAAAAAAGTAACGCCTCGGATGTTGTAACTAAGTTCAAGATTTTCTCTGCGGCCAGCACAATACTCCGGGATAACATCAATTACTTTAACGGGCTTGGTGCCAGAGTCCCTGCTGGTGCAGTCACAGCTCTCGAACGGCTCGACGGCGTCGCAGCCTCTATGAGAGAGGACGTTGAAACATCGGTAGATGTCGATGTGCCAGCCAGGTTAGCGGGTTGGCGTACTGCAATAGAAAACAGCAAATATTTTCTGACGGACCTTACTGCGGCAGTGAAGAATTTCTGGGGCTATGATGAAAATCAGCCCAGCTTCATCGATCCTGTTCATGGACGTCGCGTTGATTCATATTATCTGGCGCATGAAACAGCGCTGAACACAGTGGCAGACCTGGCATTTGGGCCTACTGGTGTTCTCAATGAAATATTGGAAGGTGCTGAGATCCTTGCTCGTTGTGAGTTCGGAGAGGGTGATTGCACCCCGCCAGTGGGGTTCGCCATCGAAACTGATGAGAGCGATTCGGCAGGGCTTCCTAGTGACCGTGTACTTATTGACGGTTCACTTCGGCTTGTTATGCGCCCGATTGAAACCACGGATGCGGATGCCGGGCTCTATAATGTGTTTGATTTCGAAATAGAGTCGGCTGATAACCCTGATGAGGGGGTTGATGCTATTCCAGCCGAAATTAAGAATGCTTTGGCACTAGGTAATGGTAAAAAGCTTTACTGGTACACGGAGGCCATCTCTGACGGAAGCATCACTACTCGTCCTTATGTTCGGGTGTTTTATGAGGATAGCTACGCGTCGCCTCCTGCTGGATCATTTCTGGATGACTCAGATCCTTCACACGTTGCGCCAACGCAGATTGCGATTGTCTGGCCGTTGGTCAGGTTTGAAGGCAATATCGATGGCGCCCAGGCGGGCGATAATGGTGAACATGAATTCAACGCGCTCATTGAGGCCAACCTGGTAGGGGTCAAAGACCCGCTCGATGATGCCTCCCAGACCAGGTATAACCCAGTTACATTTGTCGTCCGTGCAAGGTCCACGCTGGAACCGGATGCAGAAAACAGGACTGATCTGAACGTTCAGCTCAGAACGACGAATTCTTCATCGTATTACCCAACCAGTAAATGGCCTGCTACCCATGAGTTTTTCCTTGGGCGTCCAGATGCTCCGACGGAAATTACAGATCTCGTTGAAAGCCTGTATCGCGACCAGACCGTCTTATCGGATGGTCGGGGTATAGAATATTTTGATGAAGAGCTTCGTGGGAGGGACTTCATTAGTCGGATCAAGTTGTACCCCTACGACTCTAGTACCAATACGACCCGTTCCGAATCCTGTAACGTATCCTGGGTGGATGTCGATATGGACGGGGATGATGAAAGAGTTGAGCAGAGTTGCGATACAGTTATTGAGCTGGCCGGAGAAGTAACCCTTGATGAGCTTCTCGAGAGAAATTTCGAAAATAATGTTTTATCCAGATACAGCGTGCCTGGCAACGGGATATATGAAATCGATTTGTCTACGTCTGCAATTGTATCTGGTACTGAGTATCAGGGTCTGACAGAAGGCGTAGAGTATGGGCCGTTCAGCGGTACCTTCTATGATGATATAGAGCTGGGGATAGATCGTCTTACTGCCGTTGCAGAAAGTTACCTCAAAGACCCAGAAGACGAAGCGCTGATTCCTGTTATCTTCGAGCTAGCGCTTGAACGACAGGTTGAGGACGAGTTCGCATTGAGTGCCTCGTACGGCTTCGGCTCCGAGGAAACTTATGAAAATATCAGCAACCAGTTAGGTGTTGTTGCTGGCGGAGATGCACAGGGCTTTTATCTCGAATTGGCCGTCTCGGAAGAGCAGATCAGTGATGGGGAAGGCGGACTGAAAACCATCGAAGTCGAACGTGGTTACTGGTTGATTTCCCGCTCAAACGTATCTATGGGTGGTACTGATCAATCGGTTCTTGCTCAAATAGCTACTCGTACGGAATACACGCAAGGCAACGATGAAACGGCCTGCGGCTTTAACGACCGCGATAAATTGTCAGCAGCAGCGCCAACAGATGCAGATTCAAATGATGGCTGCGAAGCAGTCGCCTATCTGACGGTACGTGGTGCACTCGTAGGCACAATTCGCGAAGAGCGCGAGAACGTATTTGTCGCCCGTTTCGTTGATGGCACCTGGATGATTATTGGTGATTAAGAAGGTCATACTGCTGTCTTCTGCTATCGCAATAGCGAATATTGCTGATGCGACAGCAGGGCAGTCTGAGGAGCACTTAGGCGAGGTCCGCTTCGCGTTGTCCGCTGAGGCAAGCTCTGAGCCCGTTCCGATTGATCAGATGATCGAAGGCTGGGAGCAGGACGCTGATACCGGCGAGTACGCGTATGCGGATATGAGTCTCGCAGCATCGGCGTCTTACCGGAACTTCACGTTGAATGCGGAGCGTCGCTGGTTCTATTCTCTTAAGTTTTCTCCTGACACAACAGCGGTCTACCTGGACGCCGAGTTTGGAATAGAAACCCAGCAGGATAGAGACCTTAATCTGGTGGCCAAGGTATTTCAGGCTCGCGGTATTGGTGGTTCCTATCACTTTGAGGGTAAGAACTGGACGGTGTCACCCGCTTTTATGGTGTACAAGCTGATTCATTATCAGTTTGGTTCGTTTGTTGGGAGAAGCTTTGCTGACGAGGGCTCTAATTTCTCGGCAAGCCTGTCGTACTATTTTGACGAGTATCGCTTTCCTTCTTTCGATACGCTTCCTGAATATGAAGACCCGCAAGGCACTGCATCTCAGGAGTGGTTTGGTTACAGTGCATCTCTTTCAGGAACCTGGGCCCCCACGGATGAGCTGGAACTTGCTCTGCAAGTGAAAGATCTCTGGAATCTTCTCGATATGGGTAACTCAGGACATCGTTCTATATGCGCAGAAGTCGGTGAAGTTACTAATCCAGTCTGTTCGAGTGGAGGAGCTGCCAGTGGCGACGATAACCCGCAGACACTGGAAACATCGATTAAGTCTACCGTAATCGCGAACGGGGTTTATAAGCCGCTCGATGTATACGTTCAGTACTACTGGCATGACGTTTACCGGAACCTATCTGTCGAAAAACGATATCCTTTTGGTAATGGTGAGGTGGGTATTGTTGGAACGTCGAAGCGTCAGCTCGGTGCTGCTATATACTGGCGGGGGCTCTCAGCCAGCTACATCGTAGATGATCTTAATATCAAACAAGTCCGCGATGCCCGTATAGGGTTGTCGTATCAGTATCGCTGGTAAGCTGATGCCGGCGATTTCAGGCTAAGTCACCACTGCGTCAGACGTGCAATTCCGGTATCATGCCGGCATCAATCAGACAGGATGCAGCATGTACCTTGAGTACTTCGGCTTAGACAAACTGCCATTTACCATCTCTCCGGATCCGGATTTTCTGTACCCTTCACCTGGGCATCAGGAAGCGTTGGCACATCTGAGCTATGCCCTGACGGATCAGGGCGGGCTTATCTGCCTTACTGGCGAAGTGGGTACGGGTAAAACGACACTGTGCCGGGCGCTTATGGCGTCTATCCCAGAAGGTGATCATGTTGCATATATATTCAATCCGCAGCTCTCGCCTATAGAGTTAATGCAAAGCATCTGCGATGACCTTGGCATCGCCTATGAAAGAAGCGCAACGCTCAAGGAAGTTTACGCATCGATCAATGAAGCACTGGTGAGCTTCTACGGGAAACATCAGCGTATTATTTGCGTGATCGACGAAGCCCAGTCCATGCCTGTCGCGCTATTGGAGCAGGTTCGCCTGCTGACTAATCTGGAAACAGACCGGGAAAAGCTACTGACACTCGTTCTGGTAGGGCAGCCAGAGCTTCGCGATCTGCTTAAGCGTCATGATCTACGCCAGCTGAATCAGCGCATTACTGCTCGTTATCACCTCGATTTGCTGAGTCTGACCGAAACCTCCGAATACGTTGAGCACCGCCTGGTCTGCGCTGGCGGGAATCAGATGTTATTTGATCCTGCCGCGATCGAGACTATCTGGCGGGCCAGTGAGGGAACTCCACGCCTGATTAACAGTATTTGCGATAGAGCGCTATTGGGTGCTTATGCCACGGGCAGTCACCTGGTCAGTTCGGATATCGCAAGTCAGGCGATTATTGAAGTGCTTGGGGCAGATTATGATGCAGTTCCTCAAGTTCATGTAGGAAAAGGGGCGGCTGGCATTGCAGAGACCTCAGGCAAATACATATTAAAAAGTGCACTCGCTTTCTGCGCGGCTGCTGTGTTTGTCTTTGCGGGTGTGATTGCGTACCAGAATATTCCTGCACTTAAGACGGTCTCATTAGACCGCAGTGATCCGTATGCCGTACTTGAGGCCTCCCGCACTGAGGGCGCCGCGAATTGTGACTCTTCAGGTTGGCGGTGTATTCCGGTCGACTGGGATATCTCTGAATTGCGCGAGCTGAATCAGATCACGGTCGTCAGAGTGGGGAGCGGGGGTGCAGAAGCAGAATGGTATGACCTTGAAGAATACGAGCGTGGGTATGCTGGTGAGGCTGTGATTTTATGGCAGGCGCCTGCCGACTACACCAGTGCTGTAAAGCCAGGGGAAACAGCTCCAGTGATTCGTTGGGTGCGCTCGCGTCTCGGCGCTGGCTGGGATAAGGAGTGGACCAGTATCGGGCCGGGTGGTGTTCAGGTTGAGGTCAACCCGGAATTTTACGACCCATTGCTAGAACGAGCAGTTGCTGAATTTCAGATCGCTGAAGGTTTAAAAGCAGATCGGATTATTGGGCCGAAAACCCTGATGTATCTGCAGGCGAGGCAATAGCATGTCATACATCCTCGATGCATTGAAGAAATCCGAACAAGAGCGGGATGAGCGCAACCCGGCCCAAATGCCGCCTAAAAAGGGCCTGATCTCAGAATCTGCTGAGACTGGAAAAGTGGCTTCAGAGCACGAGCAGCAACGTAATACGGACAGTAATACTTCTGCTCGCATGGGAATTTCTGCCGCTCTGGCCGTTGTGCTTATCTTAGGTGCTATCGCTACAGCCTTTTATTTTTCGCCCGCTGACAAGCAGGGCGCTACACCATCGGCTGCCGAAGAGACTTCGCTTTCTGAAACGGACTCAGAACCTGCAGCGGTTATGACGACGGCAGAGCTTTCTGCAACTCAAATCGTGGTAGCAGAAAGTGCAATTGAGGATATTGAGGCGGAACAAAGCGACGTTGAGCCAAAAGCGCCTCTTAAAGAAGCGCGAGCACCGTTCGAAGCATTGGAGCGAATTCCGGATCTGAATATTACGGGGCATACGTTCAGTTCCGTGCCAGCTAAGCGAACAGTGACCATGAACGACCGTCTCTGGCGAGAAGGTGAGCAATTGGTGGACGGTGTAGTTCTGCAGGAGATTACGCGCGACGGCATTCTGCTCGACGTTTCCGGGTGGCCTGTAGTGATTGGTCGTACGCGCGGATGGAAGGCTATTCGCTGATGCTGCAAAAAGAAACTAAAGAGCGCATTCAGTCGCTCTACCGCGAAGCGATCAAAGCACTGGAATTACGTCCACGCTATGGCCAGCGCGTCATGATTGCAGAAATCGCGAAAGCCCTGGGCTCGATTCATGAAGGCGAAAAAGACGAGCGTGACAACGACGCCGGAATTGCAGTCGTAGAGGCGGGGACCGGCACTGGTAAGACTCTGGCTTACCTTATCGCTTCTCTGCCAGTAGCTATAGAACGAGAACGTAAACTACTGGTCTCGACGGCAACCGTTGCCCTTCAGGAGCAGATCCTTGATAAGGATTTGCCTGCACTGAAAAAACACCTCTCTCTACCGTTTAATTTTGCATTGGCAAAAGGGCGAGGTCGTTACCTGTGCCTGGCGAAGCTGGATAAAGCCTTGCAGCAACTCTCCGGCATTCTGTCTACGGTCGATCTGTTCGAACAGACACCCGAAGAGCAGGACCGCGAGCTCTACGAAAAGATGCTGATGAAATACGGCAGCGGTGATTGGGATGGAGATCGGGATCGCTGGGATGATGAAATTGAGCATAAACAATGGTCCCACCTGACGGCGACTCACCGGGAATGCTCGAACCGTCGTTGCCCGCATTTTCAGAACTGCGCTTTTTACAAGGCGCGAAGCGCCATGGAAGACGCAGATGTCATCGTCGCTAACCACGACTTGGTGCTTGCGGATCTTTCGCTTGGTGGTGGTGCTATTTTGCCGGCGCCTGAGAAAACCATTTATGTGTTTGATGAAGGGCATCACCTCGCCGATAAAGCACTGAACCACTTCCGGCTGGAATTTGGCGTGCGCTCAACACGCCAATGGCTGAAACAGCTGGAAAAAGTCATCGAACAATTTATTGCTGATGCCGGAATGCCCGTAGGGTTAATGCATTCGCTGCAAGAGATGCCGGCGAATCTTCAGGCGTTGTCCCAGAGCGCGAGCCTTGTCTGGCCACTCGTGATGGACTTGATGCAGGACAGAGATCGTCAGCGGTTTGAATTTGGTGTGTTACCCGAATCGCTACGCGAGCTTTTACAGACAATGAAGGCCCCCTTGCAGCCCGTAGTTCATTGCCTCGACAAAATGTCGGATATGCTGCAGAAGTCTCTCGATCCGAATGAGACTGGAGACTTTCAGCGTGAGGTTGCCGAGGCCTGGCAGGCGCCAGTCGGTATTATGCTAGCTCGCGCAGAAGAGCTGTCAGAGGCGCTGTCGTGGATAGCGGCGGAAGAGGCAGAAGGCGAATTGCCTGTGGCCCGGTGGCTTAGTAAGCGTCCGTACGGTGATGATTGGGATATTTCACTGTCGGCGTCGCCAATTTCAGTGGCAGCGCAGTTGCGCAGGAACCTATGGAACCGCTGTTACGGTGCCGTTGTCACCTCGGCAACGCTCACAGCGTTGAACAGTTTCAACTCGCTGAAATGGGAAGCCGGCCTGCCAGACTGGGCGGTCTACGAGCGGGTCGCGAGTCCGTTTAATTATCCAGAACTCGGCCAGCTCGAAGTTGTCCAGCTGGCTTCAGACCCGAAGAGCGAAGCGTTTGAAAGTGACGTTCAGAATTGGTTGAAAGAGGCCGTGAACCCAGATGAGGCCACTCTTGTGCTCTTTAGTTCGCGTGCACAGCTAGAAGCGACGAGAGACTATTTTATTCGCGACTGGTACGAACACCTCCTGTGTCAGGGTTACCTGCCCAAAAGTGAAATCGTACGTCGTCACAAGGAACGCATTGATAACGGGAAAGGAAATGTGATCTTCGGACTGGCATCCTTTGCCGAGGGGATCGACTTACCCGGTGAGTACGTAACTCATGTTGTGATCGTTAAGATTCCGTTTGCGGTACCAGATGATCCTATCCAGTCTGCCATATCGGAGTGGATGGAGAGCCGGGGGCGCAATCCTTTTATGGAGTTAACGCTACCAGCGGCGTCTATACGGCTTATCCAGGCATGCGGCCGACTGATCCGTAAGGAATCCGATCACGGCAAAGTCAGTATTCTCGATAAGAGATTGGTGTCTTCCCGATACGGGCAGTTATTACTTGATTCTCTGCCTCCGTTCCGGCGAGTGTGACTCACGCTTCAGTTCCTGCAGTTCGGATTTCAGGCAATAAAAAACCCGCCGAAGCGGGCTGTGTATCTGGCAGTCCTGCCGTGCACTCAGTCTCAGGCCAGCTGGCCTGCTACTTCCTCAACTGTTGGTTGATCTTCACGGACCATAAGCAGGTGGTCCTGGAGGTAGTTCAAAAGGGCTTCTGCACCTTTCATTTCGCGCTGCATCAGCAGGCAACGCAATGATTTTTTGTCTTTATCCAGAACACGAACATGGTAAGTGTGACCCGTTTCTGGAATTTCCAGCCAGAGCTGATCAGACGACTCGTTCAGCGTCATATCCATGTTGATCTGCTCAATTTCGCAACCGCTGAAGTTAATGTTGCTGATGCGTACGGTGTGTTCTTTGCCAGTGGCCTTGTCGTGAAGGCTATACGGCTGCTCCATTGGGCGCAGGCGAGCTTGCAGGCGCTGGTTGGCGAAGTCGTACGCTTGTGGGTCATACAGGTCGACGCCCTGGATACCTTCGAGTGACTGGCCGCTCATGAAGCGACATACGACTTCCATTGAAGCAGATTTCTGTTCGAACTGTGCCAGGTGATCGGCATTGCGGATAACGGCAAACTTACCGTTAACGCACTGACGTGCTACCGCAGCGTTTTCCTGCGGCAGGGTGAAATTATCGAACTCGCCAGTCGCAATCAGGGTTTCGCAGGTCGGGAACGACTTAAAGCCCTGGAAACGCAGCAGTCGGCGTGTGTTCTGAGCGTAACGCTGACGCTCATTATCATTCAGACGAGCAATCTGACGGAACAGAAGGCGACGATAGGTTGCGCCGATCTGAGTGTCTTCCATACGGTTGTGATTGATCAGGTTGCAGACGGCTGTGGTTGCAAAGGCATCCATGTCGCCGTTGTCGAGTAGCTTGAGAGAATCTTCGAGCAGTGTGATCAGGCTTTCGCGACGGAAGCAGGTGATACCGGAAATAAGAAGACGGTCGATCATCTGCGGGTAAGCAGATGCGAAAAGAGTCGCCATTGCAGAGCCATAGCTCACACCCATCAGTTGAACCTTGCTTACACCCTGTGACGTCAGGAAACCCGCGATCAGGTCTGCGAAGTCTTCCATATCGAGTTCAGGCGCAAGCTGGTCGTTGCCACCCTGAGAAGGGAAGTCTGCAAGGATAACAGGGCAGTGCTCAAGCATTTGCTCAACTTCGTTACGGAACGAAGAAAAGCTCTGGAAAGCACCACCAAGAAACATGACTGGCGCCTTATCCATGTTGCCCTCACTTTCGTAGGCAACAAACTCAACCTTATAGTCACCAATCATCTGGATGTTTGGTGCTTGCTTTAACGCTGCTGGGGAGTAGTTGGCAAACTGCATGATGGTGTCGACTCTTTATTCTTATAGTGTGATCACTCTATCGCACTTATAGACAGAATGCCACACTTGTATGTTTTCTTTACGTTACATTGAAGTCTTTATAACTTATTGATTTATATGGTTATTTTAAAAAATGTAACGCGAGTCGAGTGGGTCGGTGAAAAAAAATTGTTGCTCTCGTCACATTTCTTAACGTGGCGAATTAAATTGAAACCGGATCTCGTCAGGCGTCACGTCAATATCAAAATCTCCGTTAGGAGTAGAGTGCGATTCTGGCGCCAGGTTCCCGGCGTTCGGAATAACGATTTCGAATGAATACGGGTTGATAGCAAGCTCGGATGGTGGGACCGCACCGTCTGGGTACACCGCGTTTGAAAGACTCAGGTTTTCGTAATCGATCGGAGTGCCTTCGTCGAGCCCCAGTGCATCGCGAAGTCTCGTCTCATTAACGAACTTGTCGTGATCATAAATAGGCGTATCAGGAATCGTCTGAGAAATACGCGCGAACTCATATTCTGACTGAGCCGTCATGTCATAAGGTATCGCCTCATACTGCTCACGCATATCAATCGTGGACTGCGACGTGGATTCGCCCTCAGAAAAGTCGTCTTCAAGTGGCGATACACGAATAATGCTGCGACGCTCATTCTGTTGAGTAGGCGCCTTCTTGCGCACAATCACGGTGGTATCGCGGATGTAGGACTCGGTCATCTCTTCAGCCGGAATTTCGGTGATTTCGGCGAATGTGAGAGGAGATGCAGCGATAGAGAGGCTCAGCACGGCGCCGGCGAGGACTGAGAAGTTATTGATATCTTTCATGATGAGACTCCCATTGATGTTTTACTAATCCTAGAGGAATGCCGCAGAGTTACAAGCGTACATTAGCGTCAGCAGTGCCGCATTTCAGGCCTTTCAGTTAACAATTGAATCTGAACGGTAAGCTCTCTGTAAGCTGGAACACGGGTACAACTTAGGGCACACTTGCGCGCACGCTTTATTATCACTGGTTGTAGTCCCTATGAGAGCCAATATCCCCCTCTGGATTGGCCTGCGTTATCTGGCCGCGAAACGCAGAAATCACTTTATTTCTTTTATATCAATGTCATCGATGATCGGCATGACGCTCGGTGTGGCGGTTCTGATCCTCGTTCTCTCCGTGATGAATGGCTTCGACCGTGAGTTGAGGGAACGCATCCTCGGTATGGTGCCTCATGCAGTGCTCTATAAATATGGAGGCATTGAGGACTGGGAAGTTCTGGCAACGCGTGTTGAGGGCCTGCCGGGCGTTGCCGCGGCAGCACCTCTAACCCGGCTCCAGGGGATGCTTGGTTATGGCGGTCGGGTGCAGGGGGTAATGATCACCGGCATTGAGCCCGGCGTCGAAGAGCGTGTATCTATCCTTCCTCAGCATATGACAGAAGGTGAGCTTGAGTCGCTGCAGCCGGGTGAGTTCGGCGTAGTGATCGGTGAGCTTCTCGCGAGGCACCTGAAAGTAGGCATGGGCGATAAAATCACCATGATGTTGCCCGAGGCGACGTTGTCTCCAGCGGGTGTTCTCCCGCGTATTAAGCGCGTCACTGTCACAGGGATATTTTCAGTCGGAGCTGAGCTGGACTCGAATCTTGCTGTTATCAATATTGATGATGCCCGCAAACTGGGTCGCATTGACGCAGAGGTTCAGTCTCTGCGCATACGCTTTGATGATCTGTTTGATGCACCAGCAGGTATCTGGGAAATCGTCGGGCAGCTGGATGGCCGCTACAGTGGTACCGACTGGACCCGTACACACGGCAACCTCTTCCAGGCGATTCGTATGGAGAAGACCATGATCGGACTGCTATTGCTGATGATTGTTGCGGTTGCAGCCTTCAATATTATCTCCACACTGATCATGGTGGTGACCGACAAACAGGCGGACATCGCGATCCTGCGCACCATGGGCGCCACCCCTCGTACCATTATGGGCATCTTTATGGTGCAGGGCCTGTCGATTGGCGTAGTAGGGGTTCTGCTTGGTACAACGCTCGGGATTATTGGTGCATTGACCATCTCAGATCTGATTGCGGCTCTGGAAAGGCTATTTCAGTTCCAGATTCTGAATGCGGATGTTTACTTTATTTCGTACTTGCCGAGTCAGCTGAAGCTGTCTGATGTTCTGATCGTTGTGTCTGCATCGCTGACTATCAGCTTCCTCGCTACCCTGTACCCATCTTACCGGGCGTCGCGCGTCCAGCCTGCGGAGGCCCTGCGTTATGAGTAATCCAATCCTTGTCGCTGAAGGCCTTAAAAAGACCTACACCAGTGGTCCACAGGCGGTTACGGTCTGGGAGGATGTCGACCTGACGGTGGATGCCGGTGATTCTGTTGCTATCGTGGGGGCGTCGGGCTCAGGCAAGACGTCACTTCTGAACGTTCTTGGTGGTCTGGATGATATGGATGCGGGGGACGTTCAGATCTGCGGGCGTAAGTTAAGTCAGCTCACCGAGCACGAAAAGACGAAACTGCGTAATCAGGATGTAGGTTTTGTATATCAGTTTCATCATCTGTTGCCTGAGTTTTCAGCGCTCGAGAATGTGATGATGCCACTACTGCTTGGTGGTGTGTCGCGCACTGAAGCTAAGCGCCGGGCAACGGATAGCCTTGAGAGACTGCGCCTTGGAAGTCGTGTTGTTCACAAACCTTCAGAGTTGTCTGGTGGTGAACGACAGCGGACAGCCATTGCCCGGGCACTCGTGACGCGTCCGAAGCTCGTCCTGATGGACGAGCCAACAGGAAACCTGGATCAGGGAACGGCGTCAGAGGTTGAGCAATTGATGGCAGAGCTACGTACGGATGCCGAAACCGCGTTTATCACGGTGACGCATGATCAGGCTCTGGCTCGCAGAATGAATCGGGTGTATCACCTGATAGAAGGGCGCCTTCAGTCTGACTGAAGCGCTCTTTGCTGCCGCAGGCGCTTGCGTTTTGCCCATGCCTTGCTGACATGGCGTCTCCATACCAGATGGATCGCAAAGTAGGCGATAACGCTCAGAAAAATGCCTGCGACCAGTGAGCCGACAAAGAGCGGCGCCCAGAAATCGGCCAGATTATTCAGAACCCAGTCGATTGATAATTCGATGTTAAAGTCCAGCGGATCTGCGTTCAGAATCTGAGCGCCAAGCAAGTAAGTTGCGTAAAAGATCGGTGGAATAGTGACTGGATTGCTGATCCAGACAAGGCCGATAGAGATCGGCACATTCGCATTGATGTAGAAAGCGAGAAATGCCGCGATCCCCATCTGAAAGGGCAGTGGTAGAAACGCAGTAAATACACCGATCAGGAAAGCGCGGGCCACAGCTCGGCGGTTAACGTGCCAGAGGTTGGGCTTGCTGAAAAGTGGTGACAGGAAACGCAGGGAGCGTTTTCGCTGGACCTGTTCCGGCGACGGGAAAAATCGTTTTAAAAGCTTTTTGGGCATGCTGGTCGCCGTTCATTGATCGCGGCTGAATTATGCACATTACGCCATGGAGTGGCAATGAATCTGACCCTTCTGGGATGCCTTGCGGCTTTGCTTGCAGGGACACTCATACCAATGTCATCGGCAGCCTTGATATCTGTTGCCATTGTGAGTTGCTCTCTGGCAATGGTTGTCATTGTCAGGGCTCGCAATTCTGGCCTGAAAGTTATTCTTACGTCCGGCGCTCTCGCTTTGTCACTGCTATGGGGGAGTGGATTTACCGATGCCCAGCTTGGGCACCGCTTGCCTGATGTTTTATACGGTCAGGATGTCTCTGTCACAGGCTGCATTGTCGGCGAGGTTGATCGACAGAACCTCTCAGCTTCAAGATCCCGGGCCAGGTTTCTTCTCGAACTACACGCCAATTCGCTCTCAATACATGGCCTCCGCTCTGTGCGGGTAAGTTGGTTTGATGCGCCGGATTGGCTGATGACAGGAGCCTGTCTGAAGGGCACTGCCCGACTTAAGCCGCCACGCAGCTATGCCAATGGTCTCAGCTACGACTATGTCGCCAGTATGATGTTCCAGAAGATCGATGCGACTGGCTACCTGACTCGCGGCGAGCAGGTAGAGAGTGTAGCGCCCGGCGTCCTGCTCGGTTCTGATCTGGCGGATAAGATAAAGCAGGTTGCGTTGGCTGGCTTGACGCCGGAATCATCTGCCTGGGTTAAGGGACTGGTGTTCGGAGATAAGGCTGCTTTTTCAGGTGAGCAATGGCGGAGGGTGAGGGACAGCGGCACGCTTCATCTGCTGGTCGTCAGTGGGCTGCACGTCAGCATGATCGGAGCGATGGCGTTGTTTCTTGGGGCCTTGGTCGCTCGGTTGTTGATACTGTTCTCTGAGCTACTCCTTGTTAAGCGATCGATTGCAGGACTTCGTGCTTTGCCTGTCGCCTGCGCACTTGTGGTGACAGCCGCGTACGTGCTGCTGGCGGGCTCGGGGATTTCCTTAATCAGAGCGTGGTTTATGTTTGCCGTCGCCCTGGCCATCTGGAAGCTACCAATGCGAGTACGACGCGCGTCTTTGTTGCTTATGGCGGCGCTGGTTATCATGATCATTAACCCCCTCAGCTGGACCCAGGCGGGATTCTGGTATTCATTTTGTGCGGTTGCAGCGTTGGTGTTCTTCTTTGAAGGACGACGTTCGACGCGTGTTTCTGCACTGCTAACTCCTCAGCTTCTGATTCTGTTCGCTATGTTGCCGGTTATGCTCTATTTCGGTCAGGAGGTGACGCTGGGCCACCTGATCGCTAATTTCTTTGCCATACCGCTCGTGACTCTGATAATCCTCCCGCTATCACTCTTGAGTGCCTCGCAATTGATGTCATGGGCTGACCCGGCTCTGTCTTTCTCTGTTAGCTTGTTCTGGGGCTTGCTCGACGGTCTGCCTGAATTGCCGTCGTTGAACTTGCATGGCAATTCAACACTGGGGGTACTTGCAGTCGCTGTCTTAGCGTGGATCTGGGCGGGTCGATCGTGGGCGCTTCCTGCCTGTGTATCTGCAATATACGGACTGATGTTCTTTACCTCCGGTGGCATCGGTTCTCAGGCTTCTGGCGTATGGGTTGTAGATAGCGGGCAGGGGCAGGCGATACTCGCCAGCGATGGTGTAACGTCGGTACTGATCGATACAGGCCCTGCGTATTCTGATTCCTTTTCGGTAGCGAGCGCCGCTGTTCTTCCTTTGATGCGTCAGAAAGGAATCGATCATCTGGACGTTCTTATTGTTTCTCACTCGGATAATGACCACTCCGGGGGCACTCGGGATATTCTGGAAGCTGTTTCAGTTGGGCGATTCTATGTTGGGCAGCAGCTTCAAGATTTAAAGCAGCAGATCAACTGCCATTCTCTAAGCTCGATAGATAACCAAGCGCATATTGTCTCTGGCGCAAATCTTCGCATCGAATTTGTCCCAGTTCCTGAGGGCGTGAGGGATGGCGACAATAACCAGAGTTGCATGGTCCGTTTGCACTGGTCAGGGTATAGCATCCTGATCCCTGGGGATGCTGATTCGAAGGTTGAGCGGGCTTTAATTGTGGGCGACGCTGAGCGGCTAAAGTCCGATATCCTGATCGCGGGTCATCACGGAAGCAACAGCAGTACCAGCTCGATGTGGCTGAAAGCAGTCGATCCTCAGGTAGTGGTTTTCAGTGCGGGTTATCGCAATCGCTTCAATCATCCTCACCCTGATGTAATAGGCCGCATAGTTCGGGAAGGGCTGCCTTACGTGAATACAGCAACGTCTGGGTTGATCGAATTAACACCAGAAGGACAGATAAAACTCATGCGCGCCCAGTGGATGCCGCGATGGCACGCGCCGCCAGACGCGGAAAGGGATTTTTCACTTCACGGCCATGTGCTAGAGTAGCGCGCAAACAAAAACTGGCAGGAGACGCTGGACATGCTTGAGATCATCCAGAGTGGTGGTTGGATGATGGTGCCAATTATCATCGCCTCTGTATTGGCACTCGCGATTACCGTAGAACGTTTCTGGACGCTACGTCCGGGTAAAATTGCGCCGCCTAATCTGCTGTCGCAGGTTTGGGGTTGGATGAAAAATAAACAGTTAGACTCGGCGAAAATCCGGTCTCTGAAAGATTCCAGTCCGTTAGGTAACGTCTTAGCAGCCGGTTTGATCAACTCCCGACATGGTCGCCAGATCATGAAAGAGAGCATTGAAGAGGTGGCTTCGCACGAGATCCATGAAATGGAGCGCTATCTTAATGCTCTTGGTACTGTCGCAGCCGTCGCACCGCTGATGGGCCTGCTCGGTACAGTGATCGGTATGATTAAGGTCTTTGCTGAAATTATGGCTCAGGGTACTGGTCAGGCTAATTTGCTGGCAGGTGGTATTTCGGAAGCTCTGATCACCACGGCAGCAGGTCTGGTTGTTGCGATTCCGGCGCTTATTTGTCATCGCATACTGCAACGCCGTGTCGACGAAATTGTCGTTTACATGGAGCAGGAAGCGCTGAAACTCGTTGATGTACTTCACGGTGAGCGTGAAGTAGCAGACGCTCCGGAGAACGCTGGGTGAATTTTCGTCGTCAGTCGAAAGAAGAGGTAACAGTTAATCTGACGCCTCTGATTGATATCGTATTCCTGTTGCTGATTTTCTTTATGGTGTCGACGACATTCACGAAAGAAAATCATCTCAGCATCAGCTTGCCGGAGTCCAGCTCGGAAGAGACAGGCCAACCGCCGAAAGCGATTGAGATCCTGATTTCAGAGAGCGGAGAGTACAGTATTGATGGCCAACCTCTGGTGAATACCAAGGTAGAAACTCTTAAACGTGCCATTGAAAAAATCTTAGACGGACGTGAAATCGCTCCCGTGGTTATTTCAGCGGATGCCAGAACGTCCCATGAATCTGTTGTGCGCGCCATGGATGCGGCAGGTCAGTTGGGGTTGATCAACCTCAGCATTACCACACGCAAATCTGCCGGTGGTGACTGAAACTATGTCTACTGAAGCAACTGCAGGCGCTATTTATAAGCGCCTGCTGACCTACCTCGGGCCGCAGAAGTGGTACTTTTTGCTGAGTATCATCGGTTTTGCCATGTTTGCGGCTTCTGCTCCAGCGCTTGCTCATTTAATGGGTGTTGTTGAAGAAACCCTGAATGAGCCAACGCAGGAGAATATTTTCCTTCTGGTATCTGCGCTCTTTGCTGTTTACCTCTTTCGTGGTATCGGTACCTTTCTTGGTAAGTATTTTACGGCCTTGGTTGGGCGTGAAATTGTGCATGCACTGCGTACCCAGCTGTTCAATCGTATGCTGCGTCTGCCCAGCCAATATTATGATAATGAATCCAGTGGGCGCGTAATATCACGGGTTATTTTTGATGTCGAACAGGTCAACGGCGCCAGCACCAAAGCGTTGACGACGGTGGTTCAGGAAGGTCTCACAGTGACTCTTCTGATGGGGTATCTGATCTGGCTGGACTACACTCTGACGGCGATCTTTCTTGTCGTTATTCCAGTGATTGGTGGTCTCGTTTCTTTAGCAAGTAAATTTTTCCGCCGTTACAGTCGTCGCATCCAGAAATCCATGGGCCAGGTAACTCAGGTTACCAACGAATCGATCAGCGGTTACCGTGAGGTTCGCACCTATGATGCCACCTCGGTTGAGGAACAGCGGTTTCTGAAGGCAAGCAATGAAAACCGTAAGCAGGTGATGAAATTCGCGTTAACGAATGCGATCAACGTCCCTCTGTCTCAGCAGGTTATTGCTACGGGTCTGGGTGTTATGATTTATCTGATGTTTCAGCGTGTGGCTAGTGGCACCATGGACGCAGGTGAATTTCTCCAGTTTATTACTGCTGCGTCTCTGATCGCTAAACCTCTTCGTGCGCTAACCGATGTCAATTCAGTTATTCAGAAAGGCGTTACCGCTGCTGAGTCTGTATTTAGTGTGCTGGATACTGAAACTGAGAAGGATACCGGCACAAAAGAATTAGGGAAAAGCACCGGCGCGGTCGAGTTTAAAGAGGCTCGTTTCCGTTATGCTCAAGCAGAAACGGATGCTATTAAAGGTATCAACCTGAATATCAAAGCCGGTACTTCGGTCGCGTTTGTCGGTCGCTCTGGCAGCGGTAAAACCACCCTGGTGAATCTGCTACCGCGCTTTTACGAGTTAACGTCGGGCAGCATCAGCATTGATGGCCACCCAATCAATGAGCTGACGCTTAACTCATTGAGAGAACAGATCGCGATCGTGTCACAGAGTGTGACCCTGTTTAATTGCAGTATTCGCGAAAATATTGCTTACGGCAGTCTTGCCGATGCAAGCGACGAAGCCGTTATTGAAGCAGCGAAAGCCGCACATGCGCACGAATTTATTGAGAAACTCCCTGAAGGGTATGACACTCAGGTGGGCGAGAATGGCGTCATGCTCTCGGGCGGTCAGCGTCAGCGCTTGGCAATCGCACGGGCCATTCTTAAAAATGCCCCAATTCTTATTCTGGATGAAGCCACCTCGGCCCTGGATACAGAGTCTGAGCGACACATCCAGGCGGCGATGGGAGAAGTTATGAAGGGCCGTACCACATTGGTTATCGCTCATCGTCTGAGCACCATTGAAAATGTCGACACGATCGTTGTGATTGATGATGGACAGGTTGTTGAATCTGGCCCGCATCAGGAGCTTCTTAATCAGCAGGGCGCCTACGCTCAGCTTCATCAGCTGCAATTTGCAGAGGAAGAGTGATCGTGGGGTTGGCGGCCCGTATAGAGAAAAACTGGTACGGCAGTGCGCTGGGAAATCTTTGGTTGCTGCCGCTCTGGTGTCTGTTTGTTCTGGTAAGTGCGCTTCGGCGTGTTAAATATCAGATTTTCCCTGCCAGTCCGGCAGACACGCCGGTACTCGTTGTTGGCAATATTGCCATCGGCGGAACCGGAAAAACGCCGTTGATCACCTTGCTCGCCGAGCTCGCCGCAAAGCAGGGAATTCGCGTCGGTGTCGTGTCTCGCGGGTACGGCGGTCGTGCAGAGCAATACCCTCTGGTGGTTGATACAGATACACCTGTCGCGCAGTCGGGTGATGAGCCTGCTTTGCTCGCAGGGCTGGGGCTCCCGGTGGTTGTTGACCCTCAGCGAGCCCGTGCGGTAAAGGCGTTAAAAGATAAAGTAGATCTGATTCTGTCAGACGATGGCCTGCAGCATTATGCGATGGCCAGAGACGCCGAAATTGTTGTCAGTGATGCGACGCGCGGATTTGGTAATGGCTGGCAGTTGCCGGTTGGGCCTCTGCGTGAGCCCATATCCCGTATCGATACGTGTGATCTGCACCTGGTAAATGGCGTTGACTTCACGGTGCAGCCGACTGGTTATTTCGTTGGTTCGGTTGAGCTGTCGCCTCAGAGCCTGAAGGGCAGGCGTGTTCACGCTGTTGCTGGTATCGGAAACCCAGCGCGCTTTTTTACCACGCTCCGGCAGTTAGGCGCTGATGTTGTAGAGCATGCATTTTCGGATCATCACGCGTTTGTAAGAGAAGACCTTGTGTTTAATGATGATTTGCCCGTCGTCATGACAGAGAAAGACTGGGTAAAATGTCGTCACTTTGAACTACCAAATTCTGGATTCCTTCGGGTGAGCGCCGTACCGTCGGAAACCGCCGAAGAAAACATTTCGCAGTTATTGAAAAGATTGGGAGCAATCCGTCATGGATAAAAAATTACTGAGCATGCTGGTATGCCCTGAGTGTAAAGGCAAATTGAAGTACGACCGTGAAGCTCAGGAGCTTCTGTGTACGTTCGATGGTTTAGCGTATCCGATTCAGGATGGCGTGCCGGTAATGCTGGAAGGCGAAGCTCGTAAGATGGGCGAAGAAGAAAAGCTTGAGAAAGCCAAAGCGGTGAAACCAGCGGAATGATCCGGGTACTGTTTGTTTGCCTCGGCAATATCTGTCGCTCTCCAACGGCGCACGGCGTCATGCTCGGGCTGCTGGAGAGTGAGGGGCTGAATGATCAGGTCTTTGTCGACTCTGCGGGAACAGCAGGGTGGCATATCGGTAAAACGCCAGACCCGCGCTCTCAGCAGGCGGCACTCGCGCGGGGCGTTGATATTTCAGACCAGCGTGCACGCCAGGTTTCTGCAGAAGATTTTGAAACTTTCGATTATGTTCTGGCAATGGATCGATCAAACCTCGACGATCTGAAAGCGCTCTATGCCAGTAATGGAAGTCAGGGCACTGAGCCCAAACTGTTTCTGCGTGCATTTGGACGCAGCTTTGACGAACATGAAGTGCCTGATCCCTATTACGGTGGTGAGGCAGGATTTCGTCATGTTCTTGATCTGGTTGAAGACGCCTGTGACGGCTTGTTGGCCGACATCCGGCAGAAGATGGATGCCTGATGTCTCAGATGCCGGTCATTTCTGAACACTATTCACTCCACGATAAAAATACGCTCAGGCTGGCTTCGTGTGCGGAGTACTTCGCAACATTTACCTCAAGTGATGAACTTGCGGAGCTTGTTCACTGGGCAGAGCAGAAAAGCCTTGCGATCCGCGTCCTCGGCGGGGGAAGCAATGTCCTTATGCCTGAGTTCGTTCCGGGGCTCGTTATTCAGTCAAAAGATGAAACGGTATCGGTCGTTTCTGAAGATGAAAACTCAGTCGTTATAGATGTGGCGGCCGGGAAGTGCTGGCACGACTGGGTGGTAGAAAGCATTCAGTATGGCCATGGCCTTGAGAATCTTGCACTGATTCCAGGTTCGGTCGGCGCCTCGCCCGTGCAGAACATCGGTGCTTATGGTGTTGAGGTGTCAGACCTTCTTGTCTCTGTGACTGGGTTCAGTATTGCAGAACAGCGTATGCTGACAATTGAAAAAGCAGATTGCGATTTTTCCTATCGGGATTCTGTTTTTAAAAATCGCCTGAAAAATAATTTTGTTATTTGTAGTGTCAGGTTCCGATTGAATAAGTTCTTTTCGCCAAATCTTGAATATGCGCCGCTTAATTCACTTGAACCAAATGCCTTGTCTGCTCAGGATTTGATCGATTTTGTGGTCGGCGTCCGGTCTGCAAAACTGCCAGATCCTGGGCTGATTCCTAATGCTGGCTCCTTTTTTAAAAATCCGATTGTCAGTACTGAGACCGCCGACGACCTCAAAAACCTGCACCCAACACTGCCTGTTTATCCGGTTCATAGTGCTCCCCAGAGTGCTAAGTTGGCGGCAGGCTGGTTAATTGAGCAGTGTGGCTTTAAAGGCAAAGCGTACGGGCCCGTTGCCATGTATGAAAAACAAGCGCTCGTGCTGACCGCTCCGGGGGAGGCTGAGCTACAGGATGTCGCCCGCTTGCAAAGCCTGGTGCAGACAGAAGTCGAATCACGCTTTGGTGTCCACCTCGAACCTGAGCCGCAACTCTTTACTGACTGAGGTTTCGGCTCAGTTTATTCAGAATATCAAGGTGCGGCCCACATCGCGGACGATTTGCACTGGTCGAGGAACTACATCAAAGTCTCTGGTTACTGGAAACGGGGCATTCAAACTCAGTTTATTGGCGGATAGGCTTCTTAGTAAACGTGACGATGGCAATACCACCGAGAACCAACAGAGAGGCAATGACGAATCGACTGGTGATGGGCTCTGCCGCGAATAGCAATCCACCAACGGCGGCAATGACCGGCACTGAGAGCTGGACGACCGCCGCTTGAGATACCCGAAGGTGGCTGATGACGGCATACCAGACTGCATATCCAGCGCCTGATGCTAGTGCGCCCGATGAGATGGCGAGCAGGAGGCCTCTTTCCGTTAGGTAAACGTCTCCCAAAAAGTAAAAAAGCAGAATCAGCGCAGGTATGCACGAGCGTAAAAAGTTTCCACTGGTGTCTGCCAGAGGCGTCGCTGAGCCTCGCCCGATCAGGGTATATACGCCCCAGGCTGCCCCCGATATGGCCATAAGAACGAAGCCAGCAAGCTCAGGTGCTTCTGACCCTGGCAGCAGCATATAACTTAAGCCGCCAAAGGCCAGAAGAGTGCCGGCCCATTCTGTGAGCACAAGTCGATGCCCACGAAAAACGCCAATCAGAATCATGGAAAGCTGCACAAAACCAAATAAAATAAGTGCGCCAGCGCCGGTATCAATGCTGATGTAACCGAATGACAGGGTCGCTGCGTAAATAAACAGAGCCATTGCGGCGGGCCAGTTGCCGTAATTCAGGATTTGGCTCGGTCGACTGGGCTTCAACAGGATTAACGAGAGCAGGGCAAGGAAAACGGCGCCAGCAATAAGCCGCACCAAGGTGTATCCGGCCGGGTCGATAGTTTCGTCTTTGAGTGCCAGTCGGCAGAGGACAGAATTACCGGCAAAGGCAAGCATTGCAAAGGCGGTGAGCCCTAGTGTGCGAAGCCAGTGAGGAGGCGAACTCATAAAAGTCCGGGTTAAAACCCGAACTTTTCTAAGACAGGGCTTGAACCCTCATCCCAGCGGACAAGCCAGCCGTGATCGTCGCCCCAGTCACCGAGTACGATGCGCTGACGCTCCTGGCCGTTACATTCCCAGTCATGAGTTGCAGGGCGGTGAGTGTGACCGTGGATCAGCAGGTTTACACTCGCATCATCCATCACCTTGTCGACCTCTTCGGGGGTGACGTCCATGATGTCGTCCGCTTTCATCTGCTGGCCAGCTTTGCTCTCTGACCTGACCTGTTGACCAATGGCCAGTCTCTCTTCGATCGACTTGCTCAACAGATCTGCCTGCCACTCAGGGTTGCGGAACAGCTGTCGCATGTTCATGTAAGCAACGTCACGTGTACACAGGCTATCACCGTGCATCAGCAGCGCTTGCTGATCGCCAACGGTAATAACCGTACCCTCAGCGAGCATCTCCGCGCCGCAGGCGTTGGCAAATACATCGCCCATCAGAAAGTCGCGATTACCGTGCATAAAGAAAATCTTTACGCCTTGATCTGCGAGAGCTTTCAGTGAGGTTTGAATGCGTTCAACCAGAGCGTCGGTGTAATCGTCACCGATCCAGACTTCGAAGAAGTCGCCGAGAATATACAGTGTCTCTGCGCCTTTGAGCCGGTCCAGCAGTCCGAAGAAGCCTTCGGACATGGCTGGGCGATTGCCCTGCAGATGCAGGTCAGAAATAAAGTAATGCGTCATAGAAACCGGATCAGTCAGCGATGACTTCAGCTTTCTCGATGATTACGTCTTCCGCAGGTACGTCCTGGTGGCCCATAGCCATCGTAGTGCGCACGCCTTTGATGCGGTTTACCACATCCATGCCTTCAGTTACTTTACCGAATACCGCGTAGCCCCAACCCTGCATGTCTTTGCTGGTGTGGTTAAGGAAGGCGTTATCAGCAACGTTGATAAAGAACTGCGCGCTGGCAGAGTGTGGGTCCATAGTGCGGGCCATCGCCAGGGTGCCAACTTCATTCTTGAGGCCGTTGTCAGCTTCGTTTTCGATAGGCTCGCGAGTCGCCTTCTCTTTCATGCCAGGCTCCATACCGCCGCCCTGAATCATGAAACCGTCGATGACGCGGTGGAAGATAACGCCGTCGTAGAAGCCATCTTTAACGTACTGCTCGAAGTTCGCGGCAGTTTTAGGAGCTTTCTCGTGGTTCAGTTCGACTTTGATGTCACCAAAGTTGGTTTTCAGCAGGATCATGATTTCTCTCAGCTCAAATAGTGTGTTCGGGTATCCCTTACGGGCTTTCGGCGCGTATAATACCGCCTTTTTCCACGGCCCGACATGGGGCGGCTATCGTTTCTGTACAGATACGGACCAATATGACTGATACGACATCGAACACCAGTAATAATTTCATCGCCAAAATCATTCAGGAAGACCTTGATGCCGGGCGCGTACAATCGGTGCAGACCCGATTCCCGCCAGAGCCAAATGGTTATCTCCATGTCGGCCATGCGAAATCTATCTGCCTCAACTTCGGCGTTGCCAAACAGTTTGATGGCGCATGTAACCTGCGTTTCGATGACACCAACCCAGAGAAAGAAAGCCAGGAATTCATTGATGCGATCAAAGACGACATCACCTGGCTTGGTTATCAGTGGAAGGGCGATATCCACTATGCGTCTGATTACTTTGACCAGTTGCACGACTGGGCGGTTGAGCTGATCAAGGCCGATAAAGCCTATGTCTGTGACCTGAACGCCGAAGAAGCGCGCGAATATCGAGGCACTCTGACCGAGCCGGGTAAGAACAGCCCATATCGCGAACGTACTGTCGAAGAGAATCTCGACCTGTTTGCTCGTATGAAAGGGGGTGAGTTCGATACGGGTGCGAAAGTTCTGCGCGCTAAGATCGACATGGCGTCGCCGAACATGAATATGCGCGACCCGATCATCTACCGCATTCGTAAGATCACCCATCACCAGACTGGTGATACGTGGTGCATCTATCCGACCTATGACTTTACTCATGGGCAGTCGGATGCGATTGAGGGCATCACTCACTCTGTGTGCACGCTGGAATTCGAAGATCACCGCCCATTGTACGAGTGGTTCATCGAAAACCTGCCGGTACCTGCGCAGCCAAAGCAGTACGAGTTTGGCCGCCTGAACCTCGACTACACAGTAACGTCTAAACGTAAGCTCAAGTTCCTGGTTGATGAAGGCGTGGTCGCTGGCTGGGATGACCCGCGTATGCCGACTATTTCCGGTATGCGCCGCCGTGGTTTTACCCCAAACTCAATTCGCACCTTCTGCGACATGATTGGCGTAACCCGCAGTGATGGCATGGTTGATGTGGCCATGCTGGAGCACGCATTGCGTAGCGACCTGAACCAGAATGCACCTCGCGCCATGGCCGTGCTCAAGCCATTGAAAGTGGTAATAGAAAATCTGCCTGAAGATCACAAAGAAATGCTCAAAGCGCCATTCCACCCAGAGCTGGATCTGGGCGAGCGTGAGATGCCATTTACGCGTGAAATCTTTATTGATCAGGACGACTTCAAAGAAGAGTACAGCAAGAAGTTCAAGAAGAAGTTCTGTCCGGGCAAACGCATCCGTCTGCGTTTCTCTTATGTAATAGAAGCAACCGATTACGAGAAAGACGCCGATGGCAATGTCACGCTCGTGAAGGCGAAGCTGATTGAAAATACCCTCGGTGAAAATCCGGAAGACGGCGTAAATCCGAAGGGTGTTGTTCATTGGGTGTCGGCCACAGACCACAAAGAAGCCGAACTGCGTCTGTACGAGCGACTCTTCACCAGCGCGACGCCAGACAAAGGCGAGGGCGACTTCATGGATCACGTGAATAAAGATTCATTGAGCGTTGTTACTGCACTGATCGAACCGGCACTTGCAGAAGTGGATGCTGAGGCAAACTTTCAGTTTGAGCGCGAAGGCTACTATGTTGCTGATCGTTTTGAGCACACGGCAGAAAAACCGATTTTCAATTTAACTATCGGTCTTCGCGAAGACAAAGCCCTTTTGGGCTAACTACCTTGAAACTACAGCGTTGAAGTGCGCCTCAAAAATACTCATTTACTCTAGTAAACTCCGTTTTTTGATGCGCCCTTCGCCTTGTGTTTTCGGCGTCGTAAACGCCCAAAATTAACCGGCAACTAAAGCCCTAAATTTAGCTATCGGAAAAAACATGACACTGAAGATTTTTAACACCCTGACCCGACAGAAAGAAGAATTCAAACCCCTCGTACCCGGTAAGGTTGGCATGTACGTGTGTGGCATGACGGTCTACGATTTCTGTCACCTGGGGCATGCCCGTGTCATGGTCGCGTTCGATGTTATTGCGCGTTATCTGCGCCATCGCGGTTACGATGTGAATTACATCCGTAATATCACCGACATCGACGACAAAATCATTCAGCGTGCTAACGAAAATGGCGAAGCCTTTGATGCACTCACTGAGCGCTTTATCGCAGAAATGCACAAAGACTCAGAGTTGCTCGGTATCGAAAAGCCAGACGCAGAGCCAAAAGCCACCGCCCACATCGGTGACATCATCAAGTTGGTTGAAACTTTGATCGAAAAGGGTTTTGCTTACGCGGCTGATAATGGTGACGTGTATTACCGTGTTCGTAAGTTTGAAGGTTACGGCAAGCTGTCGGGCAAGGTTCTTGATGAACTCGAAGCTGGCGCCCGTGTAGAGGTGGGCGACGTCAAAGAAGACCCGCTCGACTTCGTACTTTGGAAATCCGCTAAGCCAGAAGAGCCACACTGGGATTCTCCTTGGGGTATTGGTCGCCCAGGCTGGCACATCGAATGTTCTGCGATGTCGACCTGCTGCTTAGGCGATACCTTCGACATTCACGGCGGTGGCCCGGATCTTAAATTCCCGCACCACGAGAATGAGATCGCTCAGTCAGAAGCAGCAACCGGCAAAAAATACGTCAATACCTGGATGCATGCTGGGGCAGTACGTGTCGATGGCGAGAAGATGTCTAAATCACTGGGCAACTTCTTCACTATTCGTGAAATTCTCGATAAGTACCCGGCAGAAGTCGTTCGCTTCTTGCTGCTGTCGAGCCAGTATCGCAGCCCAATTAACTACTCAGAAGACAGCCTGAAAGAAGCGCAGACTAAGCTCGAACGTTTCTATAATGCACTGCTGAGTGTTGAAGTGGGTTCTGTCAGCGATATTGATAACGACTACAGCGCACGTTTCCACGCAGCGATGGACGACGACTTCAATACGCCGGTTGCTATCGCTGTGCTGTTTGATCTGGTGCGCGACCTGAACAAAGCATCAGGCGAAGAGCAGGCCGCACTGGCGGGCCAGCTTCGTCATCTGGGCGGCGTGCTGGGCTGCTTGCAGTCTGACCCGCAAAGCTTCCTTCAGTCGGGTGCTGGTGATGAAGCGGAATGGATCGAAGAAATGATCCAGAAGCGTGCAGAAGCCAAAAAAGCCAAAGACTTTGCGACAGCAGACGCTGTACGTGACGAGCTGGTTGCTAAAGGTATTGTGCTGAAAGACGGACCAGAAGGGACGACCTGGTCGAAATCGTAATCTAATAAAAAAGTACTAGATTAACAAATAAAACGCCGGGCAATGCCCGGCGTTTTTGTATCTCATGGATGTAAAGATGTACTGTATATAAAAACAGTGTATTTCCGAGATTCGCGAAAATCTGGCACGCTTTACACTCGAGCTTGCGCGTTTTGCCGCAGGGTAGTACGGTAAACGTCATACGAATCAGAAACTTACAAGCTTGGTTTACAAGTTTATGTGCGCAGGATTATCGAAATAACAGGCGTGCGCGTTTTTCTGGAAGGGAGGTTTAAGTTATGGAAGATTCTTCAATGCAGTCAATGAGTTATCCTAGAAACCTCGAAAGAGTGTCCCAGGATAAACGCGCACGCACACTAATAACCTGTTAGCCGAAAGGAGTTACGTTGAAACGTTCAACGAAAAATCCGAGTAAAATATTTCAGCAAGTTCTAGAAGACGCTGAAAATAGGTTGGCCTTGGCGGCTAAATCCGCGGGAACTTTCCAGCACCGGGGAATACGTGGCGATGAAAGGGCTGAGGCACTGGCCCAATTTTTAAGGCAGCACCTTCCTCAAAATTTTTCAATCGGAAAAGGGGAAGCAATTGATTACCTAGACACTCGTACTGGGCAATTGGATCTTGTCATCTATGATAGTGCCTCAGCAGCCCCGCTTGTCAGCTCTGGCGAAAATTTATTGCTGCCAGCTGAGGCGCTCTATGCTGTTATTGAGGTGAAATCAGTATTGACACAAGTGGAGCTCGATTCATGTGCTTTGGCAGCAAAAAAAATAAGAGATCTAAAGCCTTATAAGCGCAAATTCTCTCCTACTCCGACAAAAGGTGAAGCGCCTAGCGATTGTTACCGATGCCCTTATATCGTATTCGCATTCACTAGCAACTTGTCAGATGACGGTTGGGCACAAAAAGAATTTGATAGAGTGAAAAAATCCGTACATGGAGTGGGCCTGGAAGAGGATTTGTTTGACAGGGTTATTGTTCTTGATAAAGGCTTGCTTCGGCCTCAGATAGCTGCTGCAAGAATACGAGATGAAGAGAACGGAATATTCCTAGATTTTTATATTCATCTAATGAATTATCTAATGAAAGAAAGGCGTCGAAGGCCTCCAATAGATATGCAAGCATATGCATCAACAGGAAAATGGATTTACTTAACATGATAGCGGCTAACAAACACAAGCAAGGGACCAAACTACGCTCCAACAACTTGTGGTGATCTTGCCCCGATAAAACGGACACCAAAGTCAAACTGACGAGGTGTCCAATGCCAAAATATAATCAGCCAAGAAAGACCTGGCAGTATTCGAACGAG
>MDSX01106955.1_pt1 | contig 68930 bp, 66 predicted proteins | sample 811141 | NCBI WGS metagenome assembly MDSX01 (sample SAMN05326642, study PRJNA326480) | marine metagenome | isolation source: seawater | place: Atlantic Ocean: South East | collected 2010 | reverse complement strand
TTGTGGGAGCTATTCAGCCAGCTTGCCTGGCTAATAGCGATGGGGTTTATCGCGAATAGCCTCCGGCTGATTCGCTCCCACAGGGCCAGGAGAACTTCTCACAGGGCCAGGAGAACTTCTCACAGGGCAAGGTAAGTTGGTTCGCTCCCACTGGGTTAGGGGAGCTTCCCACAGGGTAAATTGGTTCGCTATCACTTTCGTTGTTTGATGATTTTCTCTTTGTGGGAGCTATTCAGCCAGCTTGCCTGGCTAATAGCGATGGGGTTTATCGCGAATAGCCTCCGGCTGATTCGCTCCCACGGGGTTAGGAGAACTTCTCACAGGGCCAGGAGAACTTCTCACAGGGCCAGGTAAGATGATTCGCTCCCATAGGGTTAGATGAAGCGACTCCCCCAACCTTGGCCCACCTTTTGCAATCTCCTCTGTAGAGGTGCATTGCATGATTCAGAATTCACACAACGCGGCAAACGTATTTACTGATATTAACGGGCTTCAGGGCATCCGTGCGCTGGGTAAATCCGACCAGGATGCCGCGTTGAAAGAGGTCGCAAAACAGTTCGAATCTATGTTCGTCAGTATGATGCTGAAGTCCATGCGTGACGCCTCAGATGTCTTTTCTGAAGACTCTCTTTTCAGCTCTCCGGAAGCCGATTTCTACCAGAATATGTACGACGATCAGATGGCTGTATCCCTCACGGAAGGCGAGGGCACGGGCCTTGCCGAGGTTATCCACCGTCAGCTGATGTCACAATACGGTACAAACCCAGATGCCACGGGTAAGGTCGATCAGAGTCAGATTTTCGGCCGTCGTTTTACCGGAATTTCGCAAACCATCAAGCGTGTTGAAGAAGAGCTGGATAAGCTTCCACAGCGTCCTGCGCCGGTCGATGATTCCAATGTCGATACTAATCAATCAGCCACCACTGGTGCCGGTACTAAGGGGCAAAGCTTTGCCTCTCCGGCAGAATTTGTTGCCGCTGTTTATCCTTACGCTGAACGCGTCGGTGCTGATCTGGGCGTTGATCCAAAAGCGATTGTTGCTCAAGCCGCGCTTGAAACAGGTTGGGGTAAGTACACCATCAAAGGTGAAGATGGTCGCCCATCGAACAATCTGTTTGGTATTAAAGCCGACAGCCGTTGGGATGGCGATGTGGTCAGCATCCAGACACACGAATACCGTCAGGGTGTAAAAGTGAACGAGCAGGCAGACTTCCGTTCATACGCATCACTTGAAGACGGCCTTCAGGATTACGCGAACTTCCTGCGTGACTCAACACGCTACCAGAGTGCCATTAACGAGCAATCCAGTGGCGAGACATATGGCCATGCGTTGCAGCAGGGTGGCTATGCTACTGACCCCAACTACGGCAATAAAGTAGAGCGCATTTACAACGGCGATCTTCTCAACAATACGCTGAATAGAATGCTGAACGCCACTACGCTGGAGAACCAGGATGGGTAATATTCTCGATATTGGTATCTCCGGCCTTAAGGCGCAACAAACCGCACTGACGATCACGGGTAACAACATTACCAATGCGGGGACGGAAGGCTACTCTCGTCAGGAAGTCAGCTTTACCGAAAATAATCCGCAGTTTACTAATGGCATTTGGGTGGGCTCAGGCGTCAATGTGGATTCGGTTCGTCGCGTATACGATCAGTTTCTGACGGAGCAATTGCGCCGCGACACCTCAACGTTTAACGAATTTAATGCTCTGGCGGTTAACGCCGAGCAAATCAATAGCCTACTCGCCGATAGCGGTACTGGTGTGCAGCCAGGGCTCGAGAATATGTTCGGTGCTTTGCAGGCTACGGTGGACGACCCTTCATCTCTGCCTGCTCGTGAAGTATTGATCAGCGAAGCCAATGGTCTTGTCGATCGCTTCAGCGCTATTAGTGATCGTCTGTTCGAGCAGAACGATATTATCAACGGCCAGATGGAAGTGATTGCTGGTGAGATTACCACCATCGCGGAATCCATTGCTGAACTGAACGAGCAGATTCAGTTTGCCTCAGCATCAGCTCAGGGGATCGAACCAAGCGAGCTTCTCGACCAACGCGACCGCCTGTTAAAAGAGCTATCCGAATATGTTCAGGTAAATATAGTTGAGCAGGACGACAGCGTCTTCAACGTTTTTATCGGTAATGGTCAGGCGCTGGTGGTAGGTAACGAATTCAACGAAGTATTTACCGATGTAGGCGCGAAAGACCCCTCTCGTGTGGATATCTATTTCCGTAAAGGTACTGCTGTTCAGAACGTCACGCGTGAAATTACTGGCGGACAACTCGGCGGCATCCTTGATTTTCGTGATCAGGTACTTGATCCGAGCCTCAACCAGCTTGGTCGCTTGGGATTGGTTATCGCCCAAACGATGAACGATCAGCACAAACTAGGCGTTGATTACGATGGCATTAAAGGTGAAAACTTTTTCACTGACATTAATGAGCCAACGAAAACTTACCAGCGTGTGCTGGGAGATCGTAATAACGCAGATCCCGATGATCGGGTGATTGCCGTCGAAATCAAAGACGCAACTCAGTTAACCACGAGTGACTATGAAATTCGTTTTGTCGGCCCGGACGATTATACCTATCGTGTTTTCCGTAACGATACGGGTGAGTTATTACAGACTAACGCTCTGAGCGGCGCATTTCCTGAGTCGATTGAAATTGACGGAATGGAAATCCGTTTCGAAGCAGGCACGTTTCAGCAGAATGACCGCTTTCTGATTTCACCGACGCGTCGTGAATCTCAGAATCTGGACATGAACATTACCCGTGCTGAGCAGGTCGCACTCGCGTCTCCAATCAGCACTGATACAGCGATTGGTAATCGTGGTAACGCCACTATTGACCAGGGGCAGGTGTACGACCTTGGTACATCGTATTTTTCAGAAGAGGGCGAAATGACGCCACCGCTTCTGATTCGTTTTACGTCACCGACCACATACGACGTACTGGATAATACCGACCCAGGAAACCCGATTCCGTTATTTCCGCCACTGATGAATCAGACCTTCACGCCGGGTATCAGTAACAGCATATTGCCTGAAGACGAAGGTAAAACCGCGTTCACAAGCTTTGGTGGTGTGCTGCCGGTTTCTCCGACCTATCAACAGAATGGCACCAGCGTAGACTCAGTAAATGGCTTCTTCCCTGAGCGCATTGATATTGGCTTTACCAATCCGAACAACGGCTTAACCGCCAACCAGCGCACATTGATCACGCCATTAAATGCCACTGCCCGTGAAATTGCAGAATCACTCAGCAAACGCGACGGTGTTGAGGCGTCTGCTCGTACCACGGTTGAGATCACCGATCTTGAAACCGATAGCGTTGATTTTCTCGATACCGAATTTACTTTAAACGGAGTTGTACTGACGCAAACCCTGGGGCCAAACCAGAATCAATACGATGCGAATTACCCGGCCGAAGTCCCCGATCCGATCACACTGAACTTTCTGGCCGATCGTATTAATGCCAACTACGAACTGCAGGATGCAGGCATCGTCGCCCGAAGTGACGGTGGTAAGCTGACCATCATTGATTTAAATGGCGATGATCTCGACTTCGAACTGCGCGGTGACGCCGGCGACAGCTTCCGCATAGGCAACGGCATTGATATCCCGTTGACAGCTACTGCCATGGAAACCGAAGACCCGCTGAGTAAATACGAAGGTTACGACTTCTCAGAAGGTGGCCCCTACATTTACGAGTTCAGTGATCCTTCTCAGGGCACAATTTCATTCGAAATGACCGGCACCTTTGCAACCGGTGACGACCTTTTCGATGGATTCCGCCAGGCGATAGAAAACTCAGGCTACGTGTTCTCAGGTAACGTCGACGTTGATATCAGCGAAAAAGGGCAGGTCACTTTTCAGCCTCGCCTCGAAGTCAGCGGTGCAGGCACGGTCGGCAGTAATAAAGTATCGATTGGTGGTCAGGTAAAAGTGATCGTCGACGAACACTACGACCTGAATATCGCACCGCCGGGCAACAACCTATTCCCAACCGATCCGGTGGGTGAGCCTGTGGCCTTCGGTTTCCATGTAAATATCGACGGCATTGCTGAAGTCGGCGACGAATTCACCGTCGATTTTAACAGCGACGGCACTTCTGACAGCCGTAACGGCGTAGAAATGGCGGCACTGCAAAGCACCAAAACAGTGAACGGCCAGAGTAGCTACACAGATTCTTATGCGCGTCTGGTCGAGGTTGTTGGCTCAGTCACGAGCAGAGCGCAGATCAATCGTGACTCATCTGAAGTGCTGCTGCGTAACTCGCAGACTGCCGTAGATGCAACGTCCGGCGTCAACCTCGATGAAGAAGCCGCCGCACTGATTAAATACGAACTGGCCTATAACGCCAGTGCCCAGGTCATTCAGGTGGCTCGGGATATTTTCGACACCCTGATCAGCACCTTCCGATAGGGTGAGGAGTAAATTATGAGAATTGCAACGCTCCAGTCATTTAACCTCGGACTCAATGCCATCCTCGATGCGCAGGCGTCTGTGAATAAAACACAGCAACAGGTCTCCAGTGGCCGCCGGGTATTAACCCCCGCCGATGACCCGATTGCATCGACAAAAATCCTGCAATTGCAGCAGGATCTCGCACAGCGCGACCAATACGACCGCAACATGACGGCCGCTGACAATCGCCTGAAACTTGAAGAATCGTCGCTGGAATCCATTACCGAAGCCTTAACGCGTTTGCAGGAACTCACCGTCAATGCCGGTTCGGGTACGCTCACCATTACTGACCGACAGGCGATTTCTGCAGAAATCGGCCAACTCGAAGATCAACTCGCCGCGCTCTTTAACACCAAAGATCCGAACGGCGAATTTATCTTTGGTGGCTTCAAAGGCGCGACACAACCATTTCAACAGAAAGACAATGGTCGCTACGAATATCAGGGCGACGAAGGGCAGCGCTATCTGGCGATTGGTGACACAACGCGCGTTGCGACGGGCGACAACGGCAAAAAACTGTTCGTTGATGTCCGCGCCGCCAAAAACACCTTCACATCCTCGGTCAACCCGCTGAACACAGGCACGACTCAGGTAAATGCAGGGTTTGTGGTAGACGAAGAAGCCTACGGCGAATTCTACCCGGATGACCTGATCGTCACCTTTAATCCTGAGGCTGCTATTGACCCGCCGGGGCCAAACTACACCATACGCCGCGCATCCGATGGCCGCGTTGTCGATGGCATTGCTGATCGTGCGTACTCAAAAGGTGCTGAAATCGTTGCGGCGGGCATCAGTATAAAGATCTCCGGTGACCCAAAGCCGGGCGATGAAGTACTGGCAAAATCCAGCCCGAAACAAAGCATCACAGATACCGTATTCCGGTTAAGACAGGGCCTCGATACCCTGCAAGACAACCCGACGGACTCAGCGACCCTCGATATTCTGATCGAAGATACCCTGACCAACCTCGCCAACGCCCAGACATCCGTATCTGAAGTGCGTAGCCAGCTGGGTGCGCGGTTAAACGTGGTCGAAAATGCACGAAACCTCAGCGACGACGTGCGGCTCGTCAGCCAGGAAGTGCTGTCAGAATTGTCGGATGTGGATTTTGCCGAAGCCGTTAGCCGATTGAGTTTGCAGACATTCCTGCTGGAAGCCGCTCAGCAGAGCTACACCACCATCAGCCGATTGTCGTTGTTCAACCAGTTGTAAGCAGCCGATGTAGGAGCTATTCAGCCAGCTTGCCTGGCTAATAGCGATGGGGGTATCGCGAATAGCCTTCGGCTGATTCGCTCCCACGGGGGGGGGGGAAAAAAGCTGATTTGCTCACACAAGGTTAGATGAAGCGCCCCCTCCTACAAAACCCAGCAACTTCACATCAAATACTTTTTGACGTTCTTCTGGCCTTGCTGTTGTGTGCCCACTTGCTTCTGCTCAGCTTTTAATTGCTCAAGCAATTCCTGCTCTTCTTTGAGCAGGTCTTCCAGAAATACTTGCTGTTCGTTGGTCAGGTCGATGAGGTCACTGACTTGAGAAAACCACTCACGCATCAGTTCGTTTCGTTTTTGAATGCGTTCTTCGACGCCTTCTTTTACGCCCTGGCGTATCAGTGAGCGAAGTTCGAGCGAGAGGTTTTTTACCTGGCTAAATAGGTCGTTATTCATATGACGATTAATTCTGCTTTGAGGGCACCGGCTTGTTTCATGGCTTCGAGTATTGCCATGAGGTCTCCGGGGGCGGCGCCAATTTCATTTACGGCTTTGACGATGTCGTCGAGCGTGACGCCAGGGCCGAACTTAAACATGCGACTGTCTGCACCATCATCGATGTTGATATTGGTTTGTGGTACGACCACTGTCTCGCCTTCGGCCAGTGCATTGGGTTGAGCCACTTCGAAGTCTTCGGTGATGGTGACGGTTAGACTACCGTGCGTCACGGCCACCGGTTCTATCTGTACTTTTTGCCCCATTACGATGGTGCCGGTACGGGAATTAATAATAATTTTCGCGCGCTCGGTGCCGGTTTCTATTTCAAGATTTTCGATCACCGACAGGTATGCAACGCGCTGGCTTGTGTCTCGCGGAGCACTGACCCGGATACTGGTAGCGTCGAGTGCTTCGGCGGTGCCGGGCCCCAGTAGTTCGTTGATTTTATCGGTCATTGAGCGCGCTGTAGTGAAGTCTGGCTGGTCGAGGTTGAAGATCAGGCTGTCGCCACGACCGAAGCTGCTCGGTACGGCTTGCTCTACCGTTGCGCCGTTGGGGATACGGCCGACGCTGGGGACGTTGACGGTAATACTTGAGCCGTCGTTGCCTTCAGCACCAAAGCCACCGACGACGAGGTTACCCTGCGCAACCGCGTAAATGCCGCCATCAGCGCCTTTTAATGGGGTAAATAACAGTGAGCCGCCGCGCAGGCTTTTGGCATTGCCCAGTGATGATACGGTCACGTCGACTCGCTGGCCGGGTTTGGAGAACGGCGGCAGTTCTGCAGTAACAGATACGGCAGCGACATTTTTGAGTTTCGGGTCAGTTCCTTGCGGTAGGGTGATCCCGAACTCGTTCATCATGTTGCGGAAAGTCTGTGTGGTAAACGGGGCTTTATCGCCCGTACCATCGAGGCCAACCACCAGCCCGTAACCGATCAATTGGTTTGAACGCACGCCTGATATGCTGGTGATGTCTTTGATTCGCTCCGCATGGGCCAGAGCTGGAATCGTGCTGACCAGCATTATGACGAGTAATTGACGCCAGTTTTTCATCGTTTAATCCGTAGTTGCGCAGTTTTTGCCGTTACAGGAGCGTTTGGAAGGGAATGATGCGAAGGGTGTGCCAATTGGTGATCGCGCATAGCCAGACAAGCTGGCTGAAGCGCTCCTACAAAATATTGAATCAAAACGGCCAGAGCGGTGACATAAAGATGCGGTCAGCCCAACCTTGTTTGGTGCTGTTGTTAAGGTTGCCACGACCACCGAACGAAATGCGCGCGTCTGCGACTTTGCTTGAGGCTATGGTGTTTTCTGGTGTGATGTCTTGCGGTCGCACCAGCCCCATGATGCGGATATATTCGTCGCCTTCGCTCAGGGTCAGCCATTTCTCACCGCGTATCTGTAGCACGCCATTGGGCAGAATATCTGAAACCGTCACACTGATCTGACCTGTCAGGCTGTTTGAGCGATCAGCCTCACCTTTGCCCGAGAACTGACGGTCATTGGTGGTTTCTGAATCCATGGTCAGGTTTTTCCAGCCGGGGACTGTCCCCATCAGGGACGGTACAGCCATGTTATTGTTCGATGACTTATCGGCCACGGTTTCCGCTGATTTCGACGATTGATATTCCTCGTCGAATATCACGGTAATGATGTCGCCGATCCGGTTAGCTTGCTGGTCGGTATATAGCCCTACGCTGTATCTTGGTTGAAACAGCGAACCGTCGTTGGTCGGCGGTGCTTCAAGGCTTTGTGCCGATACAGGAGCGTAGGCCGGATCATCCGGGAATACGTCGCGCTCTTGTTGAATGCTGCTGCATGCGCTCAGCAAAGCGGTGCTTGTAAGTGCGATTAATGCGTTAACTAACAGGCGTTTCATATCACACCTCCATCAGGTGTTCTGTGTCAGGAACTGCAGCATCTGATCGGCTGCTGACACGACTTTTGAGTTCATTTCGTAGGCGCGCTGAACGGTGATCATTTTCACCAGCTCTTCAACCACTTCGACGTTGGAGTTTTCGAGTGCGCCCTGCACTACCCGACCAAAACCATCTTCACCCGGAACTCCACCTTGAGGAGCACCACTGGCTGCGGTTTCCAGAAAGAGGTTGCCACCGGCTGCCTGAAGGCCTGCTGGGTTAATAAAGTCGACGGTCTCGATCTGGCCCAACTGCTGCGGATTCGGATCACCGAACATGGTCGCCTGGACAATACCGTCTTCACTGATGGTGAGGTTGTTGGTCTGCTCAGGGATAACAATCTGCGGCTCTAACGGATAGCCGTTGACGTTCACTACGGTGCCTTCGTTATTGATGTGGAAGGTACCGTCACGCGTATAGCCGATGTTGCCGTCAGGCATCTGAATCTGGAAAAAACCGCGACCATTAACCGCGATATCCAGCGGCTGATCCGTGATTTCGAGCGAGCCGGTGGTAAATACTTTCTGTGTACCTGCGGTACGTACACCGGTACCGAGTTGCAGACCGGATGGCAGGCGACTGTCGGCTGAGCTGTTGGCACCCGGCTGACGCTGAATCTGGTAGATCAGGTCTTCGAATACCGGACGGTCTTTTTTGAAGCCGGTGGTCGCTACGTTGGCGAGGTTGTTTGATACGGTGGTCAGCGCGAGGTCTTGTGCTTCGAGCCCGGTCTTACTGACCCAGAGTGCGTTCATCATAGTGCTGACTCCTTATTGATTCGACATGATCTGTGTCGTGGCGGCTGCCAGCTCGTCGACACGTTTCATCATTTTCACCTGCATTTCATACTGACGGTTCAGCTGAATCAGGCTGGTAAGTTCGGTGACGGCATTGACGTTACTGCTTTCAGTAAAGCCACCAACAACGCTGACATTAAGGTCTGGCTGAGCCGGTGGGGTGCCCTCTTCACGAAAGCGGAATAAACCGTCTTCGCCTTTTTCTAATGTTTCAGGGTCTGGATAAACGAGCTTGAGCTGCACTGGTTCGGCGACGCCCGCAGGCACTTCGCCAAGTGGCTGAATCGTAATAATTCCGGCCTTTGAGATATCGATTTTTTCAAATTCGGGTAATACCACAGGGCCGCCGTCACCAATGAGCTGCCGACCACTGCCATTCACCAGTCGGCCCAGTGGATCAACACTGAGGTCTCCGGCGCGGGTATAGGCTTCCTGGCCATCCGGGCCGACGACCGCAAACCAGCCTTTCCCTTCAATCGCGAGGTCCATGTTGCGACCCGTCTCGACCAGTGAGCCCATGCTCATATCGCTGGCGGGACGTTCGGTCATGGCGTAAGCACGCGATGGGAAGTGTTCGCCGAACACGCCTTGCGCCCGGCTTTGGGTGTAATCAGAGCGGAAACCTGTGGTCGCAACATTGGCCAGGTTGTTGGCGTGTGCGGTTTGCCCGTAGGTGTTTTGTTTGGCCCCGGACATGGCGATGTAGAGTGCGCGGTCCATAGTGGTTGCCTTTCAATAGTTCAGTTACATGAAGTATTGCGAAGGCTGTGCCAACTCTGATTTTTCATTTGAAATCAATTAGTTAGATAAATTTCGGACGGATTTTGAGTGTCGATATGCCGGTGGTTGGGTGTGGAAACGGCAAGCGGTTGCCAGGGTGGCAAAACACTGTGGGAGCTATTCAGCCAGCTTGCCTGGCTAATAGCGATTGAGTTTATCGCGAATAGCCTCCGGCTGATTCGCTCCCACAGTGTTACTGCTGATTCGCTCCCACAGTGTTACTGCTGATTTGATCCCACAGTGTTATGGCTGATCTGATCCCACAGTGTTATGGCTGATCTGATCCCACAGTGTTATGGCTGATCTGATCCCACAGTGTTACTGCTAATCTGCTTCCACAGTGTTATGGCTGATTCGCTCCCACAGAGTAAAAAGCTGATTCGCTCCCACAGAGTAAAAAGCTGATTCGCTCCCACAGCGTAAAAAGCTGATTCGCTCTTTGTGGGAGCTATTCAGCCAGCTTGCCTGGCTAATAGCGATTGGGTTTATCGCGAATAGCCTCCGGCTGATTCGCTCCCACATGACTAACCCTCATCAGATATTCAGAATCGCCTGCGTTATCTGGTCGGTGGTTTCAATGGTCTTCGCACTCGCCTGGAAGTTACGCTGGGCGATGATCAGGCCCACCAGCTCTTCTGACAGATCGACGTTTGAGTCTTCTAATGCAGATGACCGTATCTGGCCAAACGAAGCCGTTCGCGGTGAGCCAATGGTCGGAATACCTGATTCAAAAGACTCAGCCCAGCCCGTGTCGCCGACTGGTGTCAGGCCTTCCGGGTTACGGAAGTTGGCCATGGCCACCTGCCCCAGTGTCTGTGCCTGACCGTTGGTGAATCGGGCGAAGATGATACCTTCTTCATCCACTTCGAGGCCGGTCAGTCGACCTGTTGCATAGCCGTTCTGGTTTACTTCGTTCACCGAGAACTCGCTACCAAACTGGGTCGAACCATTAAGACTGATCTGGAAGTTTGAGTTTGTGGGTGGATCGCTCAGGGGCAAGCCACCTTCCAGTACGTTTGTTGATGTCAGAGCCCCTGTCGAATCGCCATTTTCGTCCACTGGGTCCCAGTTGGTGATGTAGATATCGCCGGTCGCGACTTCGTCTAATGTCCCGTCCTGGTTGAAGAAGAGTTCAAACCGTGAACGCGTCGGGTCCAGGTTTTCCGGAAATGGCAGTGAAGGATCAGGGTCGCCAATGTCGTTACCATCAATCAAGACGTACATAGCCCAGACGTTCTGCTCGTTCGGACGTGTTGGGTCCAGCGGCTCTTTCACAAAGTACTGAGTCATCACATGGGAGTTACCCAGGCTGTCGTAGATGGTGGTCGATGTTGCGTGGTTGTAGGTTTCCTGATTATCTGGGTCGAATGAGTTCAGAGTGAAGTCTGAGTATTCGTCATCGGTCAATGCACCAAAGATACCCGATATGACTGGCTGAGGATCACGTAATACGTAGTTTTCATTGAGAATGAAATTCACGGTGCCGCCTACCGCTGCAGCCACATCAGCCGCCGTGGTGCCACCCAATACCACTGGGCCAGTTCCGGATGCACCCTGTACTACCAGTGAGTCTGTTACGACAGGACTATCAATCGAGACTTTGATATCACGGCCAATTTCGTTAGTGATGACCAGATCCCCGGCATCACTGACTTCTGCACGGAAGCCCGGCAACGTCGTTGCACGGTAAGCATTGATCTCTTCTGCGAGTTCTTCGAGGCTGGTTGATTCCAGAATTTGACCGTTCAGGGTCAGAGACATGTCATTACCCGGGGTGTTGTAGCCAGAAGATGGAATCGTCATTACCGTTTCAGCGGAGGCGGTTACCCCTGGCTGCTGATTGAATAGCGAGACGATTTCGTTGGCTTCGGCATGCTCAGGAATAACAATTTCTGTTTCCTGGCCGTCTGGATCAATCAGAGTGACACGCTGTTCTGGGTATTCGTTTGTCACCCCTTCGATACCGGTCGTCAGCAAAGTACCGTCATCCGGGTTAACCTGCAGAATACCGTAGAGATCGGACTCAGAGACATCCTGCCCACCTGCAGTGATGTTAGTAATCGAGATAATTGATGCTTCACCCGCTTCAACGGCGGTGAGCTGCAACTTGTACTGTGGTGGTACCACTTTCGGTTCGACCTCGACGGCCGCCGCCTGAACGCCAATGTAGTTGTCCGCATCCTGACTGTTTAACTGGCGGTTAATACTTGCCGCCAGCTGCTGCACAGAGCGGTATTCTTCATCCAGAGTCACCACGACGGAGCCACTGCGCCCCTCATCATCCGGCGCTGGGACAGTCAGATTGATTCGGAAGCTGTTGGTACGATCGACCTCATCCTGACCCGTCACGATGAACATGCTATCGAAGCCAAGTTCCCCTAACGCTTGAGACTCAGCGACAGTCGGCGTCAGCGAAATGCCTTCACCTGCACCAACTAGAGTGTTGGTAAACACCAGCTGACCACCTACGGCGTCGACGTTCACTTTACCAGCCAGGCCACCCGCACCAATATAGATATCAATCTGTTGTTGAATGGCGACTGCCAGAGCCTCGAGATTGGCGTAGTTTGCAGGTGGGATCGTGATAGTAAATGGACCACCCGCGTTACCGGTAGAACTGGTCACTTCAAGGTTGAACTCGTTATTGGCCAGTACAGGCTCGACACCTCCATCAATCCGGTTGTTACTTAGGAAGCCCAGATTAATCAAGTCATAATTGACCGAGCTGGTGGGGTTATCAGCAATTTGTACGAAATCACCACGTGATGCAGGAGCCTGTACCTGAAACTCAATTCTGCCGCCGTTATTCACCGCCAGAACTTCTTCGTTACCGGCGCCGGCGGTCGCGGTTATCTGAGCATTAATTTCTGCCACGATTTCAGTCGTCGATACGGCCGCGTAGCTGGTCGGTGCTGCACCAACCCAAGCTGCCTCACTCAGATTTATGGGGTAGCTCGCTCCCCCCTCAGTAACAACCCGGAAAGCTAAAACGTTATCTACAGCTGGAGCGACTTTGTCTTCAAGATCGAGGGCACTGTAGGTGTTGTTTGCCGTAAGTACGGCGAACTCGCCCGGATCACTCGCTACAATATTCAGAGGCGGAGTTGCTGTTGTCCGCGTAGTCGTTTGAGTACCGGGGATAGAACGAAAATCGGCGGTAACCGGGCTAGCACCAACAAAGAGCTGCTGACCAGCAACACCCGCAGATACTGCACCCGCTACACCAAAGACACCATCCCAACCCGGAGTTGTTGTGATTGAGAATGACGTACCATTCGTCGCGTTAAAACCTGCACGCTCGATGATTAAGTTCCCTGTAGATGGGTCCTCTACTGCGCGCAGTTGCTGTGAGCCAAAGGTTGCATCCAATGCGGATTGTATGTCGTTAAGCACCTCCTGAACGGTGGCACCTGCGGCAACACCGGCCAGGGTAATGGTCTGACTGCCATTACCGTCACCGATATCAAAGTCCATCGACTCAGTACCGTAGCCCGCCGCCGCGACTGCCGCGACTGTATTCGGGAACAATACCTGTGCAGGAATGCCTGCATCCGTTGGCTGACCCGCTGAATCCAGTACGGTTTTGGTGGATTCAAGAATCCCCGCGTCTGCCGCACCAACAGACAAACCGTTGGTGGTGATCTGCAGACCCTGCTCCTGCAGAACCTGCTCACCGGCGTCCAGGTTTACGATGGCGGTGGCAAGAGTCGTCAGGCGTGGCGGCTGGTTAGCAATCTGAATATTGATGTCGCCCAGCACACCGCTGACCACACCGTTTTCGTTGGCTTCATAACCCTGCAGGCGTGAGCCGTTGTTCGCCACGACAAATCCGTTTTTGTCGAGCGAGAATATCCCTGATCGGGTGTAAGACACACTGCCACGGTCATCCAGTACGAAGAAACCGTTACCGTCGATGGCCAGGTCGAGGGCATTTTCAGTACCACTGATATTACCCTGCGAAAATTCCTGACGGACGTTATCAACCAGTACACCACTACCGACCGGCTTCAGACCGGTACCAAGCAAGGTACTGGTGTAGACATCGGCAAATTCTGCACGGGATTCTTTAAAGCCAACGGTACTGGCGTTCGCCACATTGTTACCTGTGACTTCCAGATCCGTAGAGGCTGCACGGATACCACTTAAACCAATATTAAAAGCCATATTTGTACTCCTCTCGCCGGATCAGGCGTCAAGAATCTGTTTAATCTGATCAAGGTTGGCGCGTTCGCCACCGGTTAAGTTCAGGGTCACTTCGCCACCCGCACTCATGGTGACGCTGTCGACGCGTGAACTCATCTGCATATCCAGTTGTTCACTCTCACCGGCAATCGTGCCGCTGAGTTTGAAAACGTATTGACCTGGTGGGTAGACGTTTTCAATCGGATCTCCGTTATCGTCCAGTACGATCTCGCCATTTTCATCGCGGAGGTACTGGTCAAGATTCATCTTGCTGCGGTCCAGGTTGACGATGTCACCATCGACCATCAGGTTGTAGCCATCCCAGCGCACAGACATGGCGCCCGCGTCATGCGAACCGAGTGAAATCTGCTCCAGAGTCTGACCATTTTTGTTTTCGATGGTCAGCATCATGTCGCCTGTCGCCGCAGGTACCTCAGTGAAGCCGCTGACCACACCGCCGTTCGTGAGCAGGCCTGTGGTATTACCATCAACAATCACACTCTGACCGACGAGACTTGACGCCTGTAAAGCGGCATTGGAGGTAAACTGTGCCGCCATGCTCTCTGCCGTATCGTTGAGGTTGTCGATCCCTTCAACCGATGAAAACTGAGCCAGCTGAGCAACGAACGCCTGGTTATCTGTCGGCTCCAGCGGGTTCTGGTTATTCAGCTGCGCGACCATGAGTTCGAGAAAGGCATTGCGACCCAACTCATTGTCTTTGGCTTCGGTCTGCGTCGGCGTACGGTACTGATCCAGTACGGCGGCGTTGTTGTTTACTTCGTTAATCGCCATTTATCGCCCCCTTACTGGCCAAGTGTGAGTGTGCGTTGCAGCATCTGCTTCGCGGTTTTAAGAACTTCAACGTTCATTTGATAGCTGCGCGATGAAGACATCATGTCGGTCATTTCTTCAACGATGTTCACGTTCGGGTAGTACACGTAGCCGTCGTCGTTCGCCATTGGATGATCTGGCTGGAAACGTGCCTGCAGCGGTGAATCTTTTTCGACGATGCCGTCGATTTTTACGCCAGCACCCATGGCCGCATCGGTATCCATAAAACCGTTCACATCCCGGCTTTTTGAATTCACTTCGCTTTCGAGCACGGAAAACCAGGGCTTGCGTGCACGGTAGGTTTCATCCACAGAGCTTGAAGCGCTGTCGGCGTTGGCAATGTTACTGGCGGTGGTATTCAGTCGGACTGACTGGGCAGTCATACCGCTTCCGGCAATGTTAAGTACGCTGGTCAGTGACATAATTATTCTCCCCGGATCGCGTTACGCATGCCTTTGAACTTACCGCTCAAAAATTCGAAGCTGGCGTTGTAGTCCATGCTGTTACGGGCAAACAAAGCTTGTTCGGTCTGGGCGTCGACCGTGTTGCCGTCGATGGATGGCTGCAGAGGATTGCGATACTTCAGTTCGTCATCGGCAAAGCCGCTGGTGCCACTCAGGTGAGCAGAATGCGTCGCTGCCATACCGAATGAGGTGTTGCTGTGAGTTTCTGCTTCGAGAATGGCTTTGAAATCAAAATCACGGGCCTTGAATCCTGGGGTGTCTGCATTGGCAAGGTTGTTTGCCAGTACTTCGGCGCGTTGCGCACGAAGCTGCATTGCGTTGTCGTGGATTCCGAGTGCGTTGGTAAAGTTGATTGCGCCCATTCTGTACCTGCCTGTTTGCCATATGTGTTCGTCTGCAGAGATACAGCAAGAGCTGGGCCAATTTATTTTTTACTTATTTTTCAATGGGTTATCAAAAAAGCGGGCATTTAAAGGAGAATTTCACAGAGGGGAACGGCAAGCCCTTACCTACCAGCGGCAAAGGCTAAAACGATTACTTTTTCCGGTAGAGGATACCTGGGTTACAACTGACCATTTCATAGTGATCCGGCATCCCACTCAAGGCTTCTGAAGCACCGAGGATCAGGTAGCCACCCGGCTTCAGAGCACCGTGCATTTTCAATAGGATGTCGCGCTTGCGTTCGGCGCTGAAATAAATCAGTACATTGCGGCAGAAGATAATATCGAAGGTGCCGAGACGCGAGTAGCTGTCGTTCAGGTTAAAGTTTCTGAACTCCACGCCCTGGCGCAGTTCTTTGCCGACGTGCCAGGCATCGTCTCCGGTTTTTTCAAAGTACTTCGCCAGCTGGTCTTCTGGCATACCACGCCGTATCGCCATCCATGGGTACGTCCCTTCTTTGGCGGCGCTCAAAGCACTTTCTGATAAATCGGTAGCCAACACTGACACAGCAGGCAGACGTTTCGAGCTCGTTCGGCGGAATTCCAGTTCAGTCAGTTTGATAGAGTAAGGTTCCTGCCCTGTTGAGCAGGCCGAAGACCAGATACGTATGGGCGATGATTGTTCAGCGAGTGCCGGAAAAACGCGATTACGAAGAATTTCGAATGGATGACTGTCGCGCAGCCAGAGTGTTTCGTTGGTCGTCATGGCATCAATGACGTTATTTTTGAACTGACGGTCACGCTCCATGCAGTACATCAGCTCGGTCAGACTGGGTAAATTACGGTCGGCCATGAGCTTTCGCAAACGGCTGGCGACCAGGTATTCTTTGCCATCCCCCAGCAGAATGCCGGAGAGTCCCTCAAGGTAGTCGCGGAACTGGTTATACTCCGCAGCAGTTACCACGACTTCCTTCTTGTTATGCGTCATCAATTTCAACCGTGGTTAATTCGGCTCACAATATTGTCGGCCAGTACGTCGGGGTCAAACTTTGCAATAAAGTCATTAGCACCCACTTTTTCAACCATTGCCTGGTTAAATACACCGCTCAGTGATGAGTGCAGTACTACATAAAATCCCTTCATCGCATCGTTACTACGAATGTGAGTGGTCAGCGTGTAGCCATCCATCTCTGGCATCTCAATATCGGATACCAACATCATGTAACGGTCCTGCGGTCGCTCACCCTCGTCTACGATTCCTTTCAGGTGCTCCCAGGCTTGTCTGCCATCTTCGAGAGCGACAACCTCTACGCCAACGTTCTCCAGACAGCGGGTAATCTGCTTACGCGCAATCTTAGAATCATCCACGATCAGAACTTTCTTTTTACCGGCCTCAGTACGGACGTCGTCACTGACGATGCCTTCACTGATGTCCTCTTTCACCGGCGATACTTCAGCAAGAATCTTCTCTACGTCGATGATCTCGACGATGTGATTCTCAACTTCAGTGACTGCTGTGAGGTAATGCTCGCGGCCCGTGCCCTTGGGCGGTGGATGAATATGTTCCCAGTTCATGTTGATGATTTTGTCGACCGAAGCCACCAGGAAGCCCTGAGTCGCGCCGTTGTACTCAGTAATAATCACGAACGAACCATTCACTTCATCCAGCGGAGGACCACCCGTTGCCAGGCTCATATCGAGAATCGGTGTGGTTCCTGAGCGGATGTGAACAACCCCACGGACAACACGATTGCTGCCAGGCAGGGACGTCAGTCGCGGACACTGTATGATCTCTTTTACTTTGAATACGTTAATGCCGTACAACTGTTCACCGCGGACGCGGAAAAGCAGCAGCTCCAGACGGTTTTCGCCGACCAGCTTGGTACGTTGGTTTACGGACTCAAGAACACCAGCCATGTGTGCCTCTCTTTCAGATCAATTCCGGCATGACCTTTGCTCAACCTGAGGTATGAGTAATAAAAGTGCCGGAATCATGACATCATTTTCGTTAGCTTCATTGAGCATAGTAGAGAACCAGAGAAGCGCAGGCGTTTTATTTGGTTTTTTCATCTGGTCGTTGTCGACCGTTGCTCAGGCCGGAAGCTCTCTGGATGATGTCACCGCTGAACTGAAAAATCGCTGGATTGCACTGGGGGGAGACGCCGGTGTATCGGAGTTTGAGTATCCTTCTGTATCACCGGGATATGAGTTGCCTGACTGCAGCGCTTCGCTAGAGGTGAATGTTATCCGCCACCTACAACCGGGGCGCAACGGTGTTGAGGTCAGCTGTGCAGCGCCCTTCTGGCGCCAATCGTTCGCGGTTGAACTGAAGGTGTTCGCAGATGTCGTCACCGCTGATACCGATATACGCCGGGATACTGTTATCAATGCAGGTCAACTCAGAATCAGTCGCCTTGACACCTCTGATCTGCACAAAGGGTATTTCAGTAATATTGACGCCGTCAGCGGAATGCTGAGCAAACGAACTCTGCGACAAGGAACACCTGTCACACCTGACATGGTCGACTTACCCGACCTTGTTCAACGCGGGCAACTGCTCAAAATCAGGCTGGTCAGGCCGGGAATTCAGGTCGAGATTAAGGGGGAAGCCCTGGCTCGTGGTCACCTGGGTGAACAGATACGGGTCAGGAATACGCAGTCGGGAACCACCCTGTTTGCGGAAGTCATCGGCGATGGCTTAGTACAGGTCCAGTGAGTTTTCAAAAAAAACTGACACTTTTTCCTAAAGTAATGAAATCTGCTGCCGTTAACTACAATGAAGAGGTACATCTGAATGAAGCTCGGAGAAATGATGATGAACATCAATAAATTCACTAACGGCAACAGTGTCGACACGAATCGTAGTCGTACTGAACCCGTTAAGGCCCCAGAAACGAATGCTGAAGGCAAAGCCAGGGAATCCGCGCCGCTGACCGATCAGGTCAAGCTTAGCGCGAGCAGTAAAAGCATTCAGCAGATAGAAGCTGAGATTAAAGAGATGAAGGACGTCGACGACGCAACCGTTGAGCGCATCCGTAGCGCCATTGATAACGGTGAATACAAAATCGATTACGACAGACTGGCAGGGAAAATGCTTGATTTTGAGGACCGATTCAACTTCTGAGGTCCTCAGGTATGCTTTTAGATACCTCTCCCCTTGCCCGGCTGATGTCATCCGAGCTCGACGCCAGCCGGCAGCTCTTCACCCTGCTGGAGCAGGAACTGGAGGCCGTGAGCCACCACCGTACGTCTGAACTGGACACTCTGAACCCTGCCAAAGAGAAACAGGTAACCCTCCTGAAACAGCAGGCGAGTACCCGCTTACAGTGGATGAAAGACCACCAGCTACCTCTGAGTGCAGAGTGCCTGCAACACGAGGCTGTCCAGAATAACTCCGAAATTCACCCATTGTGGCAGCAGCTTGCCGCTCAGTATGAAGCCAACCGGCAAATCTCAGAGCGCCTGAGCGAAATGGTTCTGGCATTGCGATTCCGCGCCGAACAGAAGCTTCGTATCTTGCATGCCCGACAGAATGATCCACACTTATATAATGAATATGGAAAAACTTCCGGAGCGAATCCGGGACTTAATAGTATCGAAGCGTAGTGGATCGTCAGACATGCCAGAGGCAAGTATCAATCAGGAATTTCTGCTGAACTCCCCAGAAGACGTATACGGCGCTCTGCGCAAGGTTGTGCTTCTGGAAACCCCTGTGACCCTGCGTATAGATGGCGACGACACCGAATACAAATCGGCAATTACGGAAACCAGCTTCAAGTCCCGCAGCTTCTTTATGGACCGGGTTATCCCGATGCAGGGCAACGATCTGATCAGGAGCGGTAAGCGATTTTCAGTGGAGTGCGACACTCAGGGTGTGCGCATTGAATTCCGAATGACGGGTCGCCTGCGCTATCAGCCGGATCAGGAGCAGTATCGCGCCGAATTTCCCGAAGAAGTTCTCTATCTGCAGCGCCGCACCGCCTACCGTGTCATGGTGCCACCTGCACACCAGATATTAGTAACACTGCGCTTCGAAGATGATGATGAAGACAGCGATGGGCTAACAGGGCGCCTGGTAGATCTGTCTTCGAGTGGTTTTAAGGCCAAATTCAAGGGCGACATCACTGAAACACTGCACAACCACAAGGACATCCCTATGGCTCGGGTTCGCTTTAATCGCGACAACTCGATGGATTGCAGCCTGGAAGCCCGCCATATTCAGCTGAGTGACAACGGCAATACACAATGTGGCTTCTCCTTCACCACGATCTCACCTCAAGGCCAACGCTTCATTGACCGACTGATCACGGAGTTTCAGTGGGAAGAACGTCGCCTGAAGGAACAACAGAAAAACGAACTAGACAACATCTGAGTGCGCAGCCCCTGCCGGGGCTGACAATCACGACACCAACCGTTAGAATCCTCAGCCTTCCTCCCTATAGCTCAACAGGATAGAGCTTCCGCCTCCTAAGCGGACGATTGGGGTTCGAGTCCCTATGGGGAGGCCATTCCTTCTTTCAAAGTCTTCCAATACCAACAAATTCCTCGCCACAAGCCTCGTAAATACTGGGTTTTCGTTCCAACAACATCCAAAGACATCCATTTACATCGCAGATAGTTCTGGGGTAACTTTCGGGGTAACTGAGTTCGGGTGGGTAAAAGTTACCCCAGGAGATAGGAATGCCTCTGTCAGCGGTAGCGGTATAGAACGCACAACCCAAGGCCAAGAACACCCAACCTCAACAATCACGTCTACTGCGCTGGAAAGACGTTCAACCACGCGTAGGTATCTGCCGCTCTCAGGCACACGCCATGATCAACGAGAGCACCTTCCCTGCTCCGGTTAAGCTCGGTGCCCGTGCTTCAGCCTGGGTCGAATCTGAAATCAACGACTGGATCGAAAGCAGGATTAGCGCCTCTCGCAACGAAGGAGGTGCAGCATGAAGAAATTCAAGAAGAAGGAATACATCATCTGCCATCTGCTGACAGTCGGACATATCTCCAGCTTTGAGGCTATCAGCAAATACAGACACGCACTCCTCTCTACCGTCATCCATGAGCTGCGCACTGCTGGCGCAGCTATTCGAACGGTCGATGAGCCTCACGTCGGCGGCACCCATGCGCGCTACCACGTCATCGACAAGCAAACAGTCCTCAACACTCTTACGCCTGAGATGTTGACAAATGTTGACCTCCTGATGAACGCAGTAAACGACCCGGAGTACTGAGTTATGGGTCAGCGAGCAGACAAAGCAGGGAAGCTTAGCTCTGGAGAGGACTCGCGAGCTATCCAGCCTGGCGATTAACTCGCCGCTGCAAATCCAGCAAACCCTTTACTTTTTTGGGGTGGAATCCTGCACTAAAGCCCCATTTGCGCGACAGAGCGTCGCGGTTAGTTAGCGGTGGAGTTTCGGCTTGGTAAAACGGTTCAGCCTGCCAAGGCATAGCCATAAGCTGTGATTGCAGACTCGATAAGCACTGACGCAGGCGCTTGCTACGCTCTGCTGGCATGGCTGCATTCATAGCAAAGAAATCGAACAGATAGGCTGCTTTGCGACATTCGTCCAGATCGAAGCCATCCAGAGCAAAGCCGTCCAGATCAGGTTCCCACCCTTTGTTCCAGGCAGCATCGGCAAGTAGGCACAAACCGTCAGCAGCACTCTCTAATGAGGCGCTGCGTACAACCTGCAGTAATACTTGCCGATACTCTTGATCTGTCATTTCAACTCTCCAGCTCCTGCAGCTGGTTTACCATAAACTCAATATTACCCTTGAGTCTTCGCTCATTGCCAACGGCGCCAATCAGGGCTTCTTCTGCGTGCTTACGCAGCTCTTCTGCAGTGAACTTACCCGCCTGATGAAGCGATATTATGTCAGCCTGGTCGTCAACTGCCAATCGATCCAACTTACTTACAGCCAGGTCAAGTGCTGTTACTACATACGCAACCAGAGGGTCAGAATCAGAGCCAAAAAGCGGTATGGCATCATCCTGATAGTACTCAGGTAGTAAACCAGAAATGGTCGGAGAGAAGGTATCATCCACAATTAGGGCCTTCTCAAGCCCATCATCGTCTGTATAAATAATGGTGATATCATCCAGCTCGAGCGCCTGTGCAGCCTGTATCTCAACATCAATATCGCTTGAACCACGAGCATTTGTATGGATATGCAGAGCAGCACCACCAAAGATGTAAGCCCTATATGTTCCTGGCTCAGCATCTGCCACTTGCTCAGATATTGCAGCGTTCACCTCCAACATGGCGTCTATAATGGCGCGCCCCATTGGAGTATTGGTGAACAGTTTTTCCTTACTCATAGCACGGCTCTTTCCGACGTTATGTAGACCACTATAACAACCTTAAAAGCAGCCCCCCAACCTGTTATATCCCGAATCTATCCGATATATTTATCAAAAATAGCAGGGATGAGTATGGCGATCCAACAAGGCATCTGGCGTATAAACGCAGGCAACAACGCTTCTAGCACCCCTACTCGTCTGGAAACTGCCCGTCTGGACGACGAGAACCAGCTGGAAGAGTTGATTGTGCAGGATGTGTCGATCATCAACGCCGACTGGCTGCTGATCGGCCGGCAGGTGCGCACCAGTTTTGATAAGCGCATAGACTTGGTGGCGCTGGATGCCAATGGCAGCGTCATCATAATTGAACTTAAGCGGGATAAGACTCCCCGTGATGTGGTGGCGCAGGCCATCGACTACGCCTCGTGGGTGGAAACACTGGAAGACAATCAGCTGGTCGATTGTTACATCGATTTCGCAAGTAAACACAAATTACCAAATCAAAGCCTCGACGTGGCATTCAAGGCTAAGTTTGGCCTGTCGTTAGCCGATGTCACCCTAAACGACTCACATCAGATGGTGATAGTGGCATCTGAACTGGATGCCAGTACTGAGCGCATTATCACCTACCTGAACAACCGCCATGGCGTAGGTATTAACGCAGTGTTTTTTTCCGCGTTCAGCGATGGTAGCAACCGTTACCTGTCCCGCGCCTGGATGATAGACCCACAGGAAACCCAACAGCTCGTAAGCACCCGAGGTGCGCGCGAACCGTGGAATGGCGAGTTCTATGTATCCTTTGGCCATGGCGAATGCCGTAACTGGGAGGATGCTCGCCAGCACGGTTTTGTCGCTGCAGGCGGTGGTCAATGGTATTCCAACACTCTGAATATGTTGGCCGAAGGAGACCGGATTTGGGTGAATATCCCTAAAACCGGTTACGTTGGCGTGGGTATTGTGACCGGAGAACGACAGCGCATCAGTGAATTCTGTATCGCCGGACAACCACTGACCAGCCTACCAACTCAATTGGACTACAGCAGTTTCTCAGCAGCGCCTGACGACAGTGCAGAGTACGTCGTGCCTGTTAAATGGCTACACACCGAAGCCAACAGCAATGCCTTCAGTGAGACCGGGCTATTCGGCAATCAGAATACCGTGTGTAAACCTACGACAACCAAATGGCGTCACACGGTTGAACGACTAAAAGCAATTTGGAAAATCGATAGCTGAGAAATATGTTTTAGCGATAGTTATCACCGGCTCTCAATTCTTTCTACCACCCCAAAAGTAGGGGTAACTATCGGGGTAACCAATTCCGTTAACAATTTAAATATCTATATTTTTCAAATAGTTGAAAATGAAATTCGGCCTCCTATGGGGAGGTCATTTCTGAATATCACTGTTTCACCTCTCACACCTCGCCGATGACGCTAAATATACGATAAGCTCCGTGTTCAGGAACGTCAGGTTCAGGGACTTTAAGGCACTCATCCATGCAACTCAGTGAAGCTCAACAAACCAATAATATCTGGCGTCTGGCAATTGCTCAGGCACTGGCGGGTGCAAACTCGGTCGTGATTTTTGCCACCAGCGCGGTCATAGGTCATCAGCTGGCTCCTGATCCGGCACTGGCGACACTCCCGATTTCTCTGTTTGTTGTAGGCATGGCACTTTGCATTCTGCCCTCGGGGCTCATAGCACAGCGCTATGGGCGCCTGATTGCATTTCAGGCCGGTACTGCTCTGGGGGTACTTTCGGGGGTATCGGCGATGGCTGCAATGATCTACAGTTCATTCACTCTTCTGTGCCTGTCGACAATATTCGGCGGCGCGTATGCTGCGGTGGTTCTGTCCTTTCGTTTTGCGGCGACCGATGGCGTAGCGCCTGACAGGCAGCCACGAGCATTGTCTATGGTGATGGCTGGCGGAATCGCGGCAGGTGTCGTTGGCCCCCAGCTGATTACGCACACGATGAATCTCTCTCTGCCCGGGTTAGATACTCCACCCTTTGCGGCGTCTTTCCTGATTCAGGCGCTTACTGCAGCCCTTGCCGGCGCAGTTCTGTCGGGTGTTAAGTTGCCACGCCCTAGCGTTGAAGAAGTTGCTGGAGGTCGCGCGCTGGGTGACATTATTCGCCAGCCCCTCTTTCTGCCTGCCGTTGTTTGTGGTGCCGTCTCTTACCTGGTGATGAACTTCCTGATGACGGCCGCTCCGCTTGCGATGCATTTTCATGGACACTCGCAGGCCGATGCAAACCTGGGAATTCAATGGCATGTGATTGCCATGTATGGGCCCAGCTTTTTTACCGGGCACCTGATTGCGCGTTTCGGAGCCATCCGTATTTCAGCTCTAGGATTGATACTCACTGCCATTGCAGCCGGAATTTCTCTCCATGGTGTGGATGTACTCCACTTCTGGTCCATGCTGATCGTACTGGGCATAGGCTGGAATTTTGGCTTCCTCGGAGCGTCAGCGCTGATCCTACAGTGCCACCGATCAGAAGAGAAAAACCGTGTGCAATCACTGAATGATTTCATCGTATTCTCGCTGATGGCAATCGGCTCTTTTGCCTCGGGGGGCATACTCAGCTACTGGGGGTGGGATATCGTGCTCTGGGTATCATTTGTTCCTGTCATTGTTGCCTCTGTCATTATGCTGTTGGTTCAATTCAACCGGTCAGCCGCTGTGGCCGAAAGCTGAATTTTTGTTGAGTGTGCAGCCCCGAAGCATAAGCCCTCACGCCTTCCGACAGAGCTTAATCAATTATTACTATCGCCTCGATACATTTAATATAATTTTAATATCAACGTATCGGGCTACTCTGTATCTTAGTAATCACAAGCAACGCTAACAACGATAGCAATTGATGAGGTGCGACGATGGACAACAACTCTGCGGGCAAATGCCCGGTTATGCACGGCAGTGTCACGCAACACGGAAATTCAAACACTGACTGGTGGCCAAATAACCTGAACCTCGACATTCTCCACCAACATGACACCAAGACAAACCCTCTTGGCGAAGACTTCAATTACGCCGAAGAGTTTAAAAAGCTCGATCTCGAAGCTGTTAAGAGTGACGTAAAAGCGCTTCTGACCGACAGCCAGGATTGGTGGCCAGCCGACTGGGGTCATTACGGCGGTCTTATGATCCGTATGGCCTGGCACGCAGCGGGTTCATACCGCCTTGCCGATGGTCGTGGTGGTGCGAACACTGGCAACCAACGCTTTGCACCTCTGAACAGCTGGCCGGATAACGCGAACCTCGACAAGGCTCGTCGCCTGCTTTGGCCAATCAAAAAGAAATACGGTAACAAGCTCTCGTGGGCCGACCTGATGATTCTTGCCGGTAACCTGTCGTACGAGTCTTTCGGCCTGAAAACCTTTGGTTTCGCCGGTGGCCGTGAAGATATCTGGCACCCGGAAAAAGATACTTACTGGGGCTCAGAGAAAGAATGGCTGGCGCCAAGTGACAACGACAACAGCCGTTACACGGATGATCACGAGATGGAAAACCCACTCGCTGCGGTAATGATGGGCCTGATCTATGTGAATCCGGAAGGCCGCGATGGCAAACCTGACCCACTCAAGTCAGCAGCTGATGTACGCGATACTTTTAAGCGTATGGCGATGAACGATGAAGAAACCGTAGCCCTGACTGCAGGCGGCCACACAGTGGGTAAATGTCACGGTAACGCGAACGCGGATGATCTCGGCCCTGAACCTGAAGCCGCGGACGTGAATGAACAGGGTCTTGGTTGGAACAACCATAAGGGTCGTGGCATTGGTCGCGATACCCTGACCGGCGGCCCTGAAGGTGCCTGGACAACCAATCCGACCAAGTGGGATATGGGCTACTTCGATATGCTGCTGAATCACGAGTGGGAGCTGACCAAGAGCCCTGCGGGTGCGTGGCAGTGGAAGCCGGTGGATATCAAGGAAGAGGATATGCCGGTAGACGTTGAAGACCCGAGCATCCGCACCATGCCGATGATGACAGACGCCGATATGGCGATGAAAATGGACCCGGAGTACCGCAAAATCTGCGAACGTTTTCACAAAGACCCTGAGTACTTCTCAGATGTCTTCGCCCGTGCCTGGTTTAAGCTTACGCACCGAGATATGGGCCCCAAAGCACGTTACCTGGGCGCAGATACTCCTGCGGAAGATCTGATCTGGCAGGACCCGATTCCAGAAGTGGATTACACCCTGACAGACGCCGAAGTCGCTGACCTCAAGTCACAGATTCTCGCTTCAGATCTGACTATCGCCGAACTGGTGGCAACCGCCTGGGACAGCGCCCGTACTTTCCGTGGTTCGGATTTCCGTGGTGGTGCAAACGGAGCACGTATCCGCTTGGCACCTCAGAAAGACTGGGAAGGTAATGAGCCTGAGCGCCTGCAAAAAGTTCTGGCTGTTCTTGAGGGCATTAGCGCTGGTTTCAGTAAGCCTGTCAGTATTGCCGATATGATCGTACTCGGTGGTACGGCTGCGGTAGAGAAAGCAGCAAAAGACGCGGGAGTGGACATTACTGTCCCATTTGCTCCGGGTCGTGGAGACGCCACTGACGATCAGACCGATGCTGAGTCGTTTGATGTCCTTGAGCCACTCGCTGACGGCTTCCGCAACTATGCCAAGAAAGAGTACGTCGTTTCGCCAGAGGAAATGCTGCTCGACCGCGCTCAGTTGATGGGTCTGACAGCCCCAGAAATGACGGTTCTGATCGGTGGTATGCGTGTGCTGGGTACCAACTTTGGCAACAGCGAGCACGGCGTATTCACAAATAATGTCGGTGTATTGAGCAACGACTTTTTCGTTACCCTGACCGATATGGCGTACAAATGGGAACCCGCGAGCAAGAGCCACTACAACATTGTTGATCGTAAGAGCGGCGAAACCAAATGGACTGCTACCCGTGTCGACCTGGTATTTGGCTCCAACTCGATTCTGCGCTCATACGCTGAGGTGTATGCTCAGGACGACAACAAAGAGAAGTTCGTTAATGACTTCGTGAAGGCCTTTGTGAAGGTGATGAATGCGGATCGTTTTGATCTGAGCTAATTACTTCGCTGGGTTTCAGGCCCGCATCCGCGCCGGTCACAGCGGTGCGTCGTGCGGGCCTCTTTCGTTCTGCTGCCTCAGAACTCTGTTGATAATCCGGGCAGTTTCTGTACTATCGGGCGTAATAATAATTATCAGAAACGGGCGCTGATGCGCTGCGATTACGGAAAACACTATGCCCTCGTTCAAGTCTGCTGTCCTGGCTGCGGCCGTTGCCCTTCCTACTCTGTCATTTGCCGACTCGGCGATAAACTATGATTACGTTCAGGCTAGCTTCGCAAAGAGCAAGCAGGATTCTCCTTCTTCGGGAGAGCCTGAAAAAACAACAGCAACGGTCCTTGAGCTCCAGAAAGATCTTGGATATCAGGTAGTCGCCAGTGTTTCCGCGGGATTTGTTGAGCTGAAAGACCGCTATGAGACAGATGAAGCCAGATATGGAGCCGATGTTGATCAGCGGACATTACGGATTGCTATCGATCGCTACTTCCAGATCACCCCTACCCTGCACTTCATCCCAGGACTGTCGTACAGCGAAATTAAGTCTGATGTAGAAACTAAGTTTCAACGCACTGATGTGAATTTCTTCTTCAGCGAATCCACGGTGACCTATACCGACAGCTCGGCGCTTAATCTTGAAACCCGCTATCGTCTATCTGAATACTCACCTCTGGAATTATCAGGCACTGTGTCTTATGCGACCGGTGAAGAGGAAGATTCGATTATCGTCGACCTGTCTGCGGAGCTGAATATTTCAGACATTCTGTCTGGTCGTTTTTCTTACCAGAAAGATATTGAGCACTCTGCCCCAACCTACGTTTACGGTATCCGTGTTTACTTCTGATGCGTTTATTTCAGACACTCAGCGATATGTGGAACATTCCTGAGTGTCGTCACAAATCGAAAGCCGATTATTGTCCCGCTCGTACGTCCCAGTGTGATTAGAAGAATTACAGCCAGGGTCTCCGCCTGAACTTCCTACCCGATACGTGCACTGCTTAAGAACATAGGAACCTGATGTTTCGTCACCCAGAAACGTCAGACTGCAATCACAACGTGATCCGTCTTCTTCGACAAAGTAATAGGCGAGGTTACTGTTTAGTGCGCCGCCGGTGAGATCAAGAAGGAAACCGCTGCCTGTTTCTGTCCACTCACGAAACAGCCCTTCGTCAGTTTCTTCATCTGTACCGCTGCTTAACGTAGTGGCGGGAGAGCCTCCTCCACAGGCGAGGAGAGCGATAGTTAGTAGCAGAATCAGGAAAGGTTTCATTCAACGTCCTTGTTGGTTTGCAGGAGCACAAATCCTCTTGCACTCCATGGTTATTATTTATTTCAGTAGTAGAGGAATATGCCTGTTCCAAAGGCACGATAATCTGAATCCAGATAGGTCGTCATATCGAGATACGCCTCCATCGTACCGACTAAGCGCGTACTGACCCGGCCACGGAAGTAAGCGTCGTTGGTATCCTCTGTCACTATGACACCGAGCAACGGCTGAATATCGATACTGTTGTAGTCATCCAGGAACCAGCGAATACCCGCAGATATATCCGCAAAGGGCTCAGAGCCTGACTCATCGACCACGGTCGTGGTGGCATCACCATCCACTTTCAGGCTCGAGTATACATCATAAAACGCATATCCAAGCTTGACTGTACCCACCGCATCCGCTTTTGCCGTGAATGGAATATGAGCGCCTAAACTGACACCCAGATCGATAGAATCCCGCTCGTAGAAGTAGGAATCTCCAGAGTTCATCAACTCGTCATCGGTAAATTCGGTGGTACCGAACGCCTGATAGATGAGCCCTTGCTTCAGCTCTTCGGAGTATATTGCCGTAACCCGATGCCCTTCCAGTTCTTCACTGAAGCCATCAACGCCAATACGCTGGTAATCGTAAGTGATACCCAGATAGTCGTAATTAAACGGTTCGGCGGCAATTGCAGACAAAGCGCAGGTCATTCCTAACAGCGCACTGACTGAAGCGTATATTGGTCTCATTCTTGAGCCTCTCACAGGTTGTTAACTACCCAGGAGTTGTGGTGAATGCCACCTCTGCGGGCAGCTTCGTCAAGATTACCACCGGGTGCTTTTGGCCTGCAAATCCAAGTCTCATTATCTTGATCTGGCGCCATAATTCGATTATCCGGGCTTAGCCCTGAGACTGCGCCAGAAAAGCGCGAAGCCCCCCAAGCACAAACACTCTTGCAGCATTATAGGTTTCAGAAAAGGCCGAGCTCTGAACTTCGCCTCGTGTCATGCTGTTGACCCTGAAGTTGTCCGCAAAGACGCTGAAGTATGTCAATCGGCTGGTACCAGGGGCTCGCTGGTGTTCTGAACAGCAGCGGCATACCCCTGGATTCTTCCCTTGAAAATGTTCTTACCAGATTACGTAATTAATCAATATCTTTCAGACCAGTCGGTTCATAATGCTCGGTGACACCCGCGGCCGTTGATCGCTCCCAGGTCTGCAGATACGCCTCTGCAGACGTCATGACAGCTTCATAGGTTCGCACTGGCGCCTGTTGACGCAGGTCTTCTATAAAGTCGGCCAGCATGCCGTAATGCGCCATTCCATCCTGATTAAAATCAAAGGTCCGGTTACCTGATACCTGGCGGTTAAACTCGATACCGAACTCCGATATAAATGGATAAAGTAATGGGTTCGTTGCCACATCCGATCTCGGACCCGGCTGTCCACCCAGGCCGCTCATGTCGGTACCAATACCGACACCGTTGAGATATTCGGTATCTGCCAGAATATCCAGATAACGATCAACACGACGAACCAGGTCCGTCGCGTCGCTATTATAAGGGGCTACGAATCCGCCCGCTTCGATCAGACGCTCAGTATTACGGTGCACAGCTCCTCCGGGCGCATTAAGCATCCAGCTGTGCGTCGAGAGAACACCGCTGTAACCTCTGGCTTCGGCAATATCCATGACCGCTGTCGCGGTTGCGTCACTCATATGGTCCAGTTCAACCATCATTTTCAGGTCAATCATGCGGTTCACGAGGTAGCTTCCCAGAGGACTCAGGCCGTGTTGATTGCAGTGCGGACGAGATTCGTCGTATTCCGGATTAAGGTGCACGGCATCAAGAATTTCCCGAATAACAGGGATATCTCCGATAAGAGGAAAGCCGGACGTCATTGGCTTACCGTGGGTATGTGCTGCACATTCTTCTGTTTCAAAAAAGCGCCCCGTAGACAGCAGCTGCCCGATATTAATAAAACCACTTTCAACAACAGATCCGGCCAGTTGATTATCGAATTTATGAGTCGGGTACAAAGAGCGAACCCCAAGGTCGTATACTTCCTGAAGTTGAGCCTCTATGGTTTCACGGGTGCAGTAGTCATTCAGTCCGCAGTTAAAGGTTTCCGAGGCTTCAATACCCAGCACCACGGCCATCCGCCCTTCGGCGATTGTTTCACGGGCTTCCTGAGGTGTGGTGACAATATGGAAAAAGCCTTTACCCGGCCCTCCCGCCTGCGCATCGACATACTCTTCGAGTTCACGAAGCCGCTGTGCCTGCAAGCGGATTGAGTCCATAACATTGCAGCTGTTCGGGTTTATCCATGATGCAGGATTGATCCGGCTCTGAGCCCAGCAGAGCACTTCATTTTCAACCAGGTTGGTAACCATAATGCGTAGCCCCGACAGGTAAGCACGCTCCATCCATTTATAGTAGTAGCCCGAGTGACTCATCTGCTGATGATTTGGCCACCAGGGAAAATCTGGCCAGCCACGGGTGTCGTAGCGGTTGTTAATATCGTTAAAGGTGTAGAGATTACCAATCAGGTCGAGCGATCCATCTTTACCGTGAAGATGGGCAGAATCTTTCAGTGCTTCCTCTACACCGAAGCGGTGGAAAGGCTCTCCCGCCATGAATTTTCCGCCCATAAATTCGTAGGACGAAATATGAGTATGTGCGTCGATATAACCACGGACGGGTAAATCCACATTACCTTTCAAAGCGTCGCGATCGCCATAGGCATTAACCGCTACCTCAGGGAAGTCAGCACAACCTTCAAGCTCAACGAAATTCAGAGCGGTTTCTTTATTCAGAGATAACAAGTCGAGGGCGCTGGTAAAATAGAGCTCACCATTACGGATACGATGTGCCAACTGCAAACCGGTTTGCGCATTGTAGAGTGCATATCCCTCACCCGTGGATTCCAACGTCCATTCGGTACGATCATTGGCTGACTCGGCTGCTCTGACTATCGTGGTTACACTTGCGCCCAGGTAGCGGCTGGAGGCATCACGCAGCAAAAAGTGCTGATGTCGACTGGGTTTCATATAGAAAAGACTGGCACTGGTGGCTGATTCGCCAGAGAACGAATAAGACGGCAAGCCATCTGCCCAGCCCGGGTTCTCCTCGTAACGCAGCCACAGGCCTGTCCCGGGGGACTGTATACCGACGCATCTCTGGGCCAGGCTCGCCACACTGCCTTGATAGGGCTCAGCGAGTTCAGGAGCAGGAGGAGAAGACATCGCAAATGTATTGGTCGAGGACAGCAGAAAACCCGCTGCAATCCATGAGCGTAACCGAGACATAACATCACCTTTATTATTTTTATTTTTGTTTCGTATTTTCGTTTTGCAGGTTCAAACTACGTGTATTAAAGGCCATGGCCAAGGAGTAAATCCGGTTCGGCCCAAAAAGAACCAGATCAGGCCCACTGGAACCATCCCTTATCAGGCGGTAGAGTAGCGCCTGACTTTTTTACTCTGACATCCGGGCCACTCTGATGAATTCACGATCACTTATACGACTGACGAGCACCACTCTGTTTGTTACTTTCCTTGCATCCTGTGCAACCTTAAAAGGTATCGTGGATGTCAAAAAGCCTACCGCAGAGGTTGCGGGCGTTTCTCTGGGTAGCCTGTCCCTGGAACAAGCAACCCTGCTGGTCGATGTTGCCGTCAGTAATCCGAATGGGTTTGCACTGGATGCCGCTGGCTTTGACCTTGATCTGGGCGTCGGCGGATCACCTCTGGCCTCGGTAAATCAACCAGACGCAACCGTGACTGTACCCGCCAATGGTACTGAATCTGTGCAGCTGCCAGTGACTCTGAAATTCACCGACCTGGCCAACGCGATTGGCGGCCTGAGCGGTAAAAATTCTGTTGATTACACGCTCGACGGCAATGTGCTCATGGATGTTCCAGTCATGGGCAATATCAGTATTCCCGTTAATTTCGCAGGCAACCTGCCGATACCGCAGCTGCCGGAGATTACATTCAGTGATATCAGCCTGTCGGATGTCAGCTGGAGCGGAGCCAAACTGATGCTCAGCCTGGACGTAGAAAACCCAAATGCTTTCGGACTGGATCTCAATTCTTTGGCCTATAACCTTCAGGCTGAAGGAAAGTCACTGGGTAAAGGTGCACTCAGCAGCGTTAAACTCGAGGAAGGCCAATCGCAGAAAATTGATATTCCTCTGGAGGTCAGTCTGACTAACCTGGGAATCAGCCTTTTCCGCATGCTGTCTGGTGGAGAAGCGGTCAAAGTGGGGATCGACGGCAGTGCAGACGTCACGCCTGACATTGGTCTCTGGAAGCCCGAGCCTCTTAAATTCAAGGCGGAGCGTACGCTGAATCCTTAACCGGGCGATTTATACCGGGTAGAAGGGATAATCCTGTCGGAAACGCTCCATAGAGAAGAGTTCGTCCAATTGCTCAGACAAACGACGACTCTTGCGGCCGTCCAGGCCCAGATATTTGAGTTCTGCCAGACAGTCGGGGCATATGCTGAGTGTTTTTTCAGGATCACGTGTGCTGACCTTGATGCTGTCAGCGTCCCGAAGCCGGTGGAGTTCGTGACAAGCAGCGAGGTGAATCTGCCCCTCCCCTTCAATCCATACCCGGGAATTCTTTAGTGCGAGTGTACGGTCAGGGAGGATGCGTAATTGCCCGGGGAGCGCGATCAGTACCCCTCTGGCCAATTGGTCACGTTCGCCGAATGTCAGCTGATGTTCAGGGTCGAATTCGACAAAATGTCCATAGCCATCCGCTCCCATACGATGCTTGAGCGCGTTGAATTCCGACGCCTCAAGAAAGTTGTAGAGTTTCATGGCTGAACCCGGTCGAGTATCGTAGCAATGCGCCCTTCAGCATCGGTACGCACCCGGAACTCAACCCGCCGGGAAGCAGAGCCAAGCTCACTGCCCTCATCATCCCGTACGACCTTGGCAGAAGATAGGCCATTGGCCGTGAGATGCGCCTTCAACCAGTTTTTATCGTCGGCAACGGGTTTCAGTCCGAGCACATAGGCAAGCGTTGAGCGCGTGCGCTCCTGCGACAGATTCATATTAAGAATATAAGCTTCGTCCTCCGAACGTGCACCAAACCAACCACTGGAGGTATGCCCTTCAATGCGCACTTCGAGAATATCGTCGCGGTACTGCTCCTGAGTGATAATTCGCACATAGCGAGGGAAGAAATCATCAAGGATGGCCTGAAACTCTGGTTTGAGTTCTGCCTCTCCCTTATCGAACAGAACATCGGTGTTATTAAAACGGAAAGCCAGATCTTCATCGAGCTCAGCCCCCCATCGTGGCATGTCGTCAGCGAATTCGGTCTCAAGATCCTTGTACAACTGGGTGCGGAGCTGATCGTACAGGATCGCCACATCACGAATTTTATCGCGCTCAGTTTCGACGTTAATCATAAAGACCACGGAGACCAGCATGAACACCATCATCAAGCCCGCCATTAAGTCAGAAACAGCCACCCAATGACCTTCGTGATCCTGCGAGTCATCCAGCTTCTGAGAGTCATCCAGCATGGTCAGTCCTCAACCTGTCTGGCCATATTCACCAACTCTGTGAGCTTGTCAGTGAGTGGGCTGTAATCAGAGACAAATTTCTCAGACAGTGCCGTTAACTGAAGACCGAATGCACGAAGCGCTTTATTCAGTTCTTCCTCCATGCCCGTATCCAGTTGAGCTACCTGACGCTCCAGGCGCTCGCCCAATTTCTGCATATGCTGCTGACTCTGCTGCTGTTGAGCCAATAGCTGCTCCTGGCTTTCCAGCATCATGCTGTGCAACTGGGATGTGAGTTCTTTTTGTGTCTGGCTCAATTCTTCTGTCGCCCATCTTTGCTGAGACTGGACGGCATCGGACATACCCTGGGTGAGAACAGACAACCGCTCTTCAAGCTTCGGCAACCCTTCAGCCGCGTTATTTACCATATCCGCGAGGCTACCGAGCTGGGAGTGAATGTTCATACGCTGAGTTTCGAGGCCTGTCAGGAGCTCCTGCAGAGACTCCGAAATACCGTTGAACGCATTGGCGTTGCGAACCATGTATTCAAACGAGTTGCTCGCTTCTTTCATCAGGTTGGACGACCGTTCCTGCTCTGAAATCAGGTCGTCGAGCTGTGTCCGGTAAGTTTGCTGCCACTCCAGCATGGCAACAACGGATTCATTCAGCTGACGGAAGTTTTCCCCATACTGCTCATTGATCTTGGTATTGAATTCATTCATGACGGCGCGAATGGCTTCAACCAGTGCTTTGGCGTTCGCATCGGCCATCTTCTGCTGATAATTCGTCAATACATCAACAAGCTGGTCAAAGCGTCGCTGGGAAGATTGGTGTTGTTTCGCCAGTTCAGTGCGAAGGCTCTGTTCGGAGCCATCGTGTAATTGCTTCACCAGCGCCTGGAGAGAAAGGTCAAGATCATCAATAGTAGCGGCCCGATGCTGACTGGCCGCACGCCGGCCCGCCTGCTCGACCGCTGCTCGGATCTTAAGGGTCAGGGCAGCGAACAGACCCGCGATCGAAGTCCAGAAGGCCGTTTTGAGACCATCCATCAGTCGTGGAACGCTGCCCTGGATATCTGCGGTGTCGAAATGCCAGAGGCCAAGTGCTACGCCAAGAAACGTACCGAAAATACCAATACTGGTCAGAATCGCGGGCGCGACTTCCGCTGTCTTCGAAGAATACCGGAACAAATGAAAGAAAATGCCAAGAGCAAGGACACCGCCAATAAGTACCAGCGTCCATACCGAAAATTGTTCCAACACCATAATACGTAGCCTGACAGGTTATTTATTGCATCACACAGAGTCAGTTTAGTCGCTATTTACGCTTTCGCCGGGAAGCTCTTCTCTGACACTAAAGCCACCAATACAAGGTATTTGTGCCAGACCACTCATAAAACAGCACAGGCTAGCTTGCGAATCAGCGAAATTATTGAAATCAAAGAAAAAATCCCACCCCGCCACACCCTAAGAAATTTACATTTGGGGTTTGCGAAGCAGTGATTTTACTGGTTAGAATGCCAGCCTCACGCGCGAGTGAGTAACCGCCTCGTGCGCTGGAAGTATGAAAAAACAGAAATAATAACGGCCCTATGGCCACCTTATTGAGGTACTGATATGACTACGACAATCTGGAGCCTGCTCCTTGTTGGCGCACTGGTCGCTCTGACTTACAAGCGTAGCTCGCTGAAAGTTGCAGCTGGTGTTATGGCTGCTTTTACAGTAGCTGCTTTCGTTTTCGGCGCAGCAACTGCTGTTACCGTAATCTCTCTGATCGTTGCTGGCGCACTGGGTGTACTTAGCCTTGATGGTTTCCGTACTAACACTGTGACTAAGCCGATCTTCAACTTCTACAAGAAGATTCTGCCACAGATGTCCGACACTGAGCGTGAAGCTCTGGAAGCCGGTACTGTATGGTGGGATGGTGAACTGTTCTCTGGTAAGCCTAACTGGCAGATGCTGCTGAACCACCCTAACCCGACTATTCCACAAGAAGAACAGGACTTCCTGGACAACCAGGTTAAGACTCTGTGCTCTATGGTTGACGAGTGGGAAATCAGCCAGAACGGTGACCTCTCTAAGGAAATCTGGGAATACATCAAGAAAGAACGTTTCTTCTCTATGATTATCCCTAAAGAATACGGTGGCCTTGGCTTCTCTGCTCAGACACAGTCTGCTGTTCTTCAGGCGCTGACTGTATCAGGTGCGACCTTCTCTACCGTAGGTGTTCCTAACTCTCTCGGCCCAGGTGAGCTGCTGCTGAAGTACGGTACTCAAGAGCAGAAAGATCACTACCTGCCGCGCCTGGCAGATGGTCGTGAGATCCCATGTTTCGGTCTGACTGGTCCACGTGCCGGTTCTGATGCGACCTCTCTGCCTGACGTTGGTGTTGTATGTAAGGGCACTTGGGAAGGTAAAGAAGTTCTGGGTCTGAAACTGAACTTTGAAAAGCGTTACATCACTCTGGCTCCAGTTGCGACTGTTGTTGGTCTGGCGTTCCGTATGTTTGACCCGGAAGGTCTTCTGGGCGACAAGAAAGACGTTGGTATTACCGTAGCTCTGCTGCCACGCCACCTCGAAGGCATGGACATCGGTAACCGCCACAAGCCAATCGGCTCTCCGTTCATGAACGGCCCGATTTTCGGTAAAGACGTATTTATCCCACTGGACTTCATCATCGGTGGTGCTGACATGGCTGGTCAGGGCTGGCGTATGCTGGTTGAGTGTCTGTCTGTTGGCCGTTGTATTACTCTGCCAAGCTCTGGTGCAGGTGGTGGTAAGTACTCTATCGCGGCTACCGGTGCATACTCACGTATCCGTCGTCAGTTCAATGTGCCGATTGCTAAGCTGGAAGGTGTTCAGGAGCGCGTTGCGCGTATCGCTGGTAACACGTACACCGCTGGCGCTGCTGCACGCGTAACTGCGATTGCTATTGATGAAGGTCACAAGCCTTCTGTTCCTTCAGCGATCCTGAAGTACAACCTGACTGAAATCGCCCGTGCCGTTGCTAACGACACTATGGACGTTCACGGTGGTAAAGCTATTATCCGTGGTCCTAAGAACTATGTTGAGTCTGGTTACTCTTCTGTTCCTGTTGCGATCACTGTTGAAGGTGCAAACATCCTGACCCGCTCTATGATCACCTTTGGTCAGGGCGCGATCCGCTGCCATCCTTTCGTACTGCCAGAAATGGAAACTGCGAAAGCGAACGATCTGAAAGGCTTCGATAAGGCGCTGTTCGGTCACTTCGGATTCATCTTCTCTAACATGAGCCGTGCTCTGGTTCTGAACCTGACTAATGCTGCCTTCACTGGCGTGCCTGTGTCTGGTCCTACCAAGTCTTACTACAAGCAGCTGAACAAGTACGCCGCTTCTTTCGCAATCTGTGTCGACATCGCTATGTCTACTCTGGGTGGTGAGCTGAAGTTCCGCGAGCTGATCTCTGCACGTCTGGCAGACATGGTATCTAAGATGTACCTGGCTTCTATGGTTCTCAAACACTGGGCTGACCAGGGTTCAAACAAAGAAGACCTGCCACTGGTTCAGTACTCTATCGAGAAGCTGTTCTTCGAATTCGAAGAAGCACATGAAGCCTTCCTGCAGAACCTGCCAGCACGTCCTGCTGCATGGCTGCTGAAAGTACTGACTATGCCACTGGGCCGTCGTGCTAAGGCACCTAACGATAAGCTGGTCGCTAAAGTTGTAGATCTGGTTTCTTACCACACTGACACCCGTGAGCGTCTGATTCAGGGTGCCTACCGTGGCGAGAAATACGGTGCTGCATACGATAACGGTCTGCGTAACCCGCTGGCTGTATACGACAGCCTGCTGGATCGTGTTGAGAAAGCTGAGGGCATCTACAAGAAAATTGGCGATGCTATCAAAGCTGGTAAGTACGACGAAGCAACCCTGTCAATCGAAGGCCGTATCAACGAAGGTGTTGAGATGGGCATTCTGACAGCCGACGAAGGCGAGTTCATGATCGCATTCGAGAAAGATGTTCTGGAAATGGTACACGTTGACCACTTCCCACTGGAACACTTCGGTACTGTTGCTGAAAACCACGACAAAGCAAAAAAGACCTCTAAAAAGAAGTCTGACGAAGCTACTGCTTAATTGCTGACGTCGTAAGAAGAAGCCCCGCTCTGCGGGGCTTTTTTGTGCCCGCTTTTCGGGTATTATCAAAGCTCCAGTCAAAGGAGAGATCGATGCTAATCAGCAATATGGAAGTCGTTCCGGGGAAGCGCATTACCCAGCATCTGGGAATGGTACAGGGCAGCACTGTTCGTGCTAAACATGCCGGTCGTGACATCATGGCAGGCTTTAAGAATATCTTTGGCGGTGAGTTAAAAGGCTATACGGAGCTCCTGAGTGAGTCCCGGGAAGAGGCCATCGACCGTCTGAAACAGCAAGCTGCTGCGCTGGGAGCGAATGCTGTCATCAACGTTCGTTTCTCCACCTCATCTATTGCCGCCGGAGCGTCCGAAATTTTCGTGTACGGCACTGCAGTGCTCGTGGAAGATCGCTAATGGAACTGATCGTATTCCTTGTTCTCCTTGGGCTGGGTTACGTTTTCGGACGACTTTCCGAGAGTCGCCATTACCGCGCCATCATCCAACGGGAGCAGGTACTCAGAGATATCTCAGTTGTACCTGTCAAAATTCCTCCCCCCGAATATCTCAGGCATGAGTCCACTCTGGTATGTGGTAGCGTCGTAATCTCTGTCGATTACTTCAAAACCGTCGCTGCTTCTTTGCGGAATATTTTTGGCGGCCGGGTCGGCGCCTACGAAAGTCTTCTCGACCGCGCCCGGCGGGAAGCTGTTTTACGTATGCAGGACGAAGCACGTCAACTCGGTGCAGAGACCATCTATAACGTGAAATATGAAACCTCCCGCATCGGAGAAAATGCAGGCAAAGGTCTTGGCTCAGTAGAAGTGCTTGCCTACGGAACCGCACTGATAGCCAGCACGGCCTCTAAGTAGCTGTGAGCCTTAAGGATGAGTTTCCCAAAAGAAAACCCGCAGCTACCCGAGGGGATTAACAATCATCATGAAAGCCCCTTCGTAGACTTCGTCATCATGGCCGGCGCTCTGTTGCTGGCAGTGGTCAGTCTTTCCTTCCTGATCGGCTGGGGAGCCGTGCGCATAGCGCCTGCGGTGCCCTTTGAGTGGGAGCCGGATATTTCTCTGGCTCCATCTGGATATAGTTCAGAAGAGGATCAGAGAATTGCGGACTACCTGCAGAGTCTGACCCAACAATTGATCCCACAAGAATCTGAAATTCCCTCAGTTAAGGTGCACTGGCTACCCGATGTTGATGCCGCAAATGCCTTTGCGACTTCAGGCGGCAATATTCACGTCACCCGGGGTCTGCTTGATGCCGTCAACAGTGAGAATGGCCTGGCGATGGTGCTGGCGCACGAGTACGCCCACATTGAATTAAGACACCCCGTCGTCCTTATGCTTGAGCAGATTGGCCACACATTAATCGCACTGCTCACAGGGTTTGATAATTCCTCTGCGGGAACCATTGCCCAACAGAGTGGTTTGATCAGCCTCATGGCCTTCAGTCGCAACATGGAGCGTGCGGCGGACGCAAGGGCCCTAACCCTCATCAACAACTATTACGGACACTCCAGAGGGTCTGAGGAACTGTTTGAGCATATTCTTGAGGCTGATGAGAGCGCGGACCGCCAGTGGGGTCTCTGGCAGTCTCATCCGGCGACAGTGGAGCGGATTGAGTTTCTGAACTCGCACAAAAAAAGCGGAGATACTCACGCATCGCTCCGCCCTCTTCCCACCTGGCTTTCAAAATCACTAAGCAGGGATTCTGAAACCCAATAGCGCCCGGTTCTTACTGGTTATCCAGGAAACGCTCTGCATCCAGCGCCGCCATACAGCCTGTACCGGCTGACGTGATGGCCTGACGGTAGATGTGATCAGAAACATCACCTGCCGCAAATACGCCCTCTACGCTCGTTTGTGTCGCGTTCCCATGCAGACCGCTCTGAACGACGATATAACCATCTTTCATCTCGAGCTGTCCTTCAAAGATGCCTGTATTCGGTGAGTGGCCGATGGCTACGAAGATGCCCTCAAGGTCCAACTCCTCCGTCTCTCCTGTCTCACGGTTCTTGATGCGCATACCGGTAACACCCATATCATCACCCAGTACTTCATCAAGCTCGCAGTTCCAGCGAATGGTAACGTTGCCGTTTTCCGCCTTATCAAGCAGCTTGTCTGCCAGGATTTTCTCACTACGGAAGCTATCACGACGGTGAACAACGACTACCTCGGAGGCGATGTTTGATAGATAAAGCGCTTCTTCAACCGCGGTATTACCACCACCGATGACAGCAACACGTTTCTTGCGGTAGAAGAAACCGTCGCAGGTCGCACATGCCGAAACTCCCTTACCCTTGAATGCTTCTTCACTCTCAAGGCCAAGGTATTTAGCGCTGGCGCCGGTCGCGATGACCAGTGAATCACAGGTGTACTCACCCGAATCCCCTTTAAGCCAGAAAGGACGCTGATCGAGTTTAACTTCGCTGATCTGATCAAACACGACTTCTGTATCGAAACGCTCGGCGTGTGCTTTCATACGCTCCATCAGCTCCGGCCCCTGTACACCCTGAGCATCACCCGGCCAGTTATCCACCTCTGTCGTCGTTGTGAGCTGTCCGCCCATCTGCATGCCAGTGATGATGACCGGATCGAGATTGGCACGAGCCCCATACACTGCTGCAGTGTAGCCAGCAGGGCCAGAACCTAGGATTAACATCTTGATATGGCGGGGGTTACTCATCCGCTGTCTCCGTGAAAAGTGAAAAGGTAGAAGTCTTAACTGGGGCCGAAGTATAAAGAATCAAGGGTGGTGGCGTAACCCCACAATATCCCGCCCATCAAGCTGTCTAACATGGCATTACAACAAATAACAATGCTGGCTTACATTGCCTTTCCCCTTTTAAATCAATGGGATGCAACACCTTAAAATGAACAAAGGTTCATCTGTCAATTTCTGTTCGTTGTCGAAAATTTAGCCATGGGTCAGGATTACTCCACAAAGCAATAACCCGAAGGCCATGAAAATGAGTAAACAACAAGAAATTAAGCAGAAGTCGCGCCTTGGCACGCTACTTATGCACAAAGGACTCATCACCCGTCGCCAGTTAGATGAAGCACTGGATCTTCAGAGCACAAGCAAGTTGATGCTTGGTGAGATCATGGTCGAAAAGGGATGGATTACAGAGAAACAACTCGACAAGGCACTGAAAGGACAATCACGCTACCGCATGGTTGCTGCGGTCGGAGCGGTTCTTCTTGGCCCTGTTCAACCATTTGTAGCCAGCGCGAACGCTTCAATAGATACATCGATTGAAGCTGAGCAGTACGAGGCCAATCGTATCGCTGGTTTTGGTAACATGAAGCCGATGTCTGAAGGGGGTATGGCAGAGATCACTGGTCAAGGTATCAACGAGAATGTTGCTTACCTGCAAGACGTTCTGAGCGGCGACTCCGATGGCGCTGACGCTCCGGAAACCGCCACTATGACTGCTCTGCAAAGCATTTTCCCGGGACTTAACATGCTCACGGATTATGAGATAAGCGACGTGGAGTATTACGGCGATGGTCCATCAGTTACACTCCACGAAGATGGTTCAATTGAAATGCAGGGACCAAAACGAATCGGTGAGATTGCCTTCAAAGACGTTAATTTCCGAGGAGCCACCGGACCTGCAATGGGAGACCTCTCTATTAAGAATCTCAGTATGTCAGAAGGTTCAACCATAACCTTGCGTACTCGAAACTAGGCTCTGATTAAGCGCGGCGCAGAAAGCCCTAAGATAATTAGACTTTTTGCGCCTACATTCTCCATACAGACTCTCAAGTCCGGACAATTGAAGCCGCCACCCCCGCGTAATGTGAATTGAGTCACAATGACTGGTCATCCTCAGCCACTTTGATGTTTGATAGCTGAAAAGCTTCTCAGACACTAATAAGAATACCCGAGGAACCTATGGACGCTTTATCTAATGGACTGAAAACCTTCCGTATCGCCTCATTGGTCACAACCGTCGGCCTGAGTATTATGTCGACATCGGCTTTCGCAGAGTTTAAACGCCCCACTGATCCCGATTCGCTCGCGAAACGCGTCGGCATGACCGCTATCTACGACGAAGGCATGTCGGGAGTGGTAGCTCAGGGATTTCAGGATGACATTGATTACCTTATGGAGGTTGTCGACCAAACAGGTCCTACTGATCAGGCACCAGAAATCGCTCTGATGGCGGTTCTCCAAACAGCAATTCCATTTCTCCCAGCATTCAGCGGGTACACGATCACTGGTATTGAATATGACGACCCTGAAGCCGAGCGGGTTATTTTCAATGCTGATGCCACGGTCACTCTTATATTACCGGATCGTATCGGCGAAATTGCCTACCGGGACTTTAAGGCACGCGACAGCTCAGGTGCCCCGATGGGGGATATTATCTTTGACGATGTGCGCCTTCTGGAAAACTCAACGCTCAAGTTAATCGGGTCTGACTAACCCCTTGTCGAACGCAGCCAATATAGCGCACGTGCGCAGTCTGACGGAGAGACTGCGCCACTATCCCGGGCAGCCTTAATAGTGTCCAGACACAAAGCGCCCTTCCCTCTCTTCGCATCGATTTCCCCTGAACAAGGTCACACCTGACGTGGTCTGATAACTCCCCCCAAAACAATAAGAAGGGAGTCACCGCGTGAACACCAGTGGAAGAACATCAGGACTAACAACGCTCATTCGCCTCAGCGTCATCACATTGTGCACATCTACTGCTTACGCCGGACCAACGGTTCAGGAGCTGGAGCAGCGAACCGGGCTCGCGAGTCTCGCCGATGATAATATGCAGACCATTTCTGCTCAGGGCATCAATGAGGACAGCCAGTACCTTATCGAGCTGGGAAACAACAGTGGCCCGGACGAAGAAGGTGGCCTGAAAACGCTGATGGTGCTGTTCCAGGCGGGATTGCCATTACTCAACTTCGTTGGCGACTACGAGATCACTGGCGTAAGTTATGATGACCCTGATGGACCGCGCAGTATCGTCAATGACGATGGAACTATCAGCCTGGTTCTGCCCTCCAGCATCGACGAAATCGCCTATCGCAATATGAGTATTGGTAGCACCGGTACCGATATCATTGGCGACCTGTATTTCAGGAATATTTCGACCGTTCCCGACTCTACAGTAACACTGATTCCACGCCCCGAAACACCTTAAGCCAGAAGCAATTTAATCTTGATACGGACTGTGTGAAAAGCAAAAAAAAACGGAAGCATCTGCTCCCGTTTTTCTTTGACTGAGATGTTAGGTCAGTAAGCAATCGCAAGTGGCACAAAGGCGACGATAAGCAGTGCCGTGGCCATGGTGGCCAATGGCAGTAATATCTTCTCGTTTCTGTACCAGAAGTTCTCGCCAACCACTTCTTCCTTGGATAAGCGTACCTCTTCTTCGCCGACCACCTGCCTCGTCAACAAGTGGTTCAATGCTACCGGCGGGCTGAGATAACCCAATTCGAAGGCCACCAGTGTAACCATCCAGAAGTGAACCGGATCAATACCACTTTCATAGGCAATACTCGCGATCGTGGCACTCACCAGAATCACAGCACCGTACGGGTCCATAACCATGCCGATAACGACCAGAATACCAACCAACAGGGCCATAGCCAACCAGATAGAGCTGAACTCAGTCGGTACCATCGTCATGACCTCTGCACGCTCAATAACACCACCGATACTGACCGACATCCCCATCAGCATCAACAGCGCACCGATGTGACCCGTGGTCTCCGTAGTCGCTTCACGAATCGTCTTCTCGATAGAATCACGACCTTGTTTAAGGTCGTCGTAGCTCTCTTCAAGACGGTGACCCACGTAATCAATATTCAGATTTTCACGCTTCAGGACGTCTTTTTCCTGGTTAAGGCGCTCATAAATAAGAATAACCAGTAGCAATACAGGCAGAATGATAGGCGCTGAGAATTCGTCAAGGTACGCATTCAACAGAAGTGCATATACAACGAGCGTTACAGCGATCAGAATCACATATGGTATCAGCGGCTTTAACGCCTCTTTGAATTCAGGCCAGACATTGCCATCCGGACGTTGAATTGCAACCGGTTCTTTACGGGTGAGAAGAGCATAGGCAGCGAACAGGACGGTCGTCAGGAAGAATACCTTAACCCCCCAACCGAACAACTGGTCTGTAGTCACCTCATTATTCAGCGCTGCAACGATAACAACCAGCAGGCATGGACGCAGAACAACACCCAAAGAGCCTGACATTGCGGTAGCCGCCAGCGCCAGCTGACGTCGCGCCCCAGCACGGCGGAGCTCCATGTAGATCAAACCACCTACTGCGATAACGAAAATACCTGAACCACCAGTGTAAGCGGTTGGCACTGCAGCCAGAGCTACGACGGCAACAGCCAACATCTCCGGTGGTAACTTGAGCGGGCGGAAAATATTGAACACCTTCTGTGCCATCTCAGTACGCTTAAGAAGCATACCGATCCATACGTACAAGCCTACATTAAGGAATAGCTGAGAAAGCTCCATCATCTGATTCAGGTAAATACCAATACCCGCTGGATGTCCCGCAAGGATGAAGTAAGTACCAGAGATCAGACACATAGTGGCATACAGAGGTATCGCCAGCTGAGCCTTAAGGAAGTTGCCCCCTGGCTCGGCTTCCTTAGGGATAACCACCATCTGGTAGAGCGTCAATGCGAGCGGCGCTCCAAACCCAAAGATCCATAGCCAGTGGAGTACTGCATGCTCGGTACTGACCTCAATACCCGCTGAGAAGGCAACTTCTTTGAAGCTGTATACGGAGTAAAACAGAATGGCAAATGCAACGAATTGAGCGCCCGCTGCAACACGATAATCCATCGCCGTTACCATAGGTCTCAGGGCGATGTGGTGACGACGGAACAGTGCTGTACCACCGCAGATCAGAACGAGAATCGCCAGCATAATCCGCTGGGTCGCCATACCTAGTTCACCGAAGTTGGCGACACCCAACTCGACTGAACGGAAGATTTCAACAGCCGGAGTAATCCGGTCTTTTGTCGCATTGTACTGATCGTACTTGATCTCACACTGAGCCTGAGCGGCTTCAAGTGACTTCCGCATCACTGCGGGATCTACCGGCTCTGGCGCGAACAGGCCAAACTCATCCATTGGCTGGTTATTTCGTTCTTCGACGATTCTTGCCAGCTCGGTATCAATATCCATATTGAGGTTACAGGACGGCTCAACCGGATCATGCCGAAGCATAAAGTATCCTTCCCAGACACTTTCACCCAATTGCAGTAATTGCGCATGCATCGTGTGACTGGTATTCAGAATAATGACGAATACCAGTACCAGGAATGCAGGAAGCGCAGCGAGCCATTCGTAAATCGTACGGTTGCCCGCACGTACGTGCTGCTCCATGAAAAACACCTCTTATATTATAAAAGAACCGAAGCCGGACGGCTTCGGTTCATCCCCCAATGTCCGCTTCCCGGAGGCAAGTGCCTGGGAAGACAAGACGTGTTACTTGGTCTTACTCAAGATTTTCGACACACTCCGCTGCAGAGCCATCCGCCTTACAACGCAGGTTTTTGAGAAGACGCAGCATTTTGCCATCATATACGCCTTCATCACGCAGTGTGATACGCACCTGACGCAGCATTTCGTTATATTCTTTTTGCTGTGCTTCAGGCAGGTCTAACCAGTAATGGTCTTCGATTTCTTCTGTATGCTGCTTGATACTCTTGATCGCACGATCGAAGAGACTTGCAACGAACTCACGGGACTTCTGCGTATATTCATCGCTGAACTGCTCGCGATGGAATACCAGCTGAAAGTCCAGATAAGCGAGGTTGTATCTCAGAATCGCACCGTTCTCGCCCAAGCCTTTGTACATTTCCAGAGGCTTGTATGCGATTGCTGGGGCGTAGGCGATATCAACGCTGCCGTTGTTAAACTTACCAGAGAAGTTAGCTGAGTTTGACGGAACGACCGCTGCACCCACGTGGTTCACCAATTTGATTGATGGTGCGTCATAGTCGAGTGTCGCAATCTTCTTGCCCGACATTTCTTCTACGGTATCGATGCTTCTGTCATTAACGAACAGGTACACAGCACCAGCCGGAATAACACCACCGACGGCGTAACGCTCAGTCTGCATGAACTTTGCCGCATTTGGAGCGGCTGTAGTCATGACCACCTGGCGCATGATCTCATCAGTTGGTACGGCACCAATCGCTTCGATGGTAGACGCGAACTTACTGAAAGGACGCGCACGAGCCCCCGTCATTACAACACCATCACACTGCTCTGCTTTGAAGTCATCAGAGGCAATTTTTTCATCGGTGTAAGCGTGAAGCTTGATTTCAAAACCTTCCGCGAGTGCAAACTCGCGATAGTCTTTCATCAGACCAAACATCGGCCCACTGTTACCCAGTGGGTCATAGATGCACAGGTCACGTTGTTCTACAGCGCTCGCAAAAGGCGCCAGGGTCATCGCAGCGATGGCCAATAATTTACGCATATCCAATCCTTAATCTAATAGGTCGTCAATATCCATCACGGGGGCAGCACTTTCGTCCACATCATCCCAGAAAGTACCAAACTCACCTACCGGCGTACGCGAGCCAGTAGCATCAGTCCACATACGGTCAGAAACCGCACGGATCTGACGACTTGCTACAACATCAAGCAGGCGGTAGTCGCGATGGCTAGGGTTAGTTTTAAGTGAGGCTGCGTGACGACGGATAGCTTCCTTCACACGATCCGTGTGACCACCACCATCAGCAACAAGAATTTCTACAGCATGAGCGAGACGAACACCGTTTTCGGTAGCGGTGCGCGACGCAGTTTCCAACTCGACCCAAGGGTCAGTTGCGTTTTTGTCTGAGCTGTCTGGCATGAGGATTTTCAGACCGGCTGATGCAGCAGCAGGAACACCCCAGTACTCTTCGTTATCGAGACACTGAAGACCACGTACCGCCTTCATAGCGATATCTTTAGGAACGTTCACAACGCTTTGTGCCTTCAGATCATTCAGTACAGACTGGAGGCCAGCAAGGTTACCCAGTGTCCAGTAAACACCCTCGTCATAGTTGAGTCGTGGGCACTTCTCACCCGGTTCACCAAACTCATCCACCATGTGTTGGTATGCGCGATACTGACGAGTTGCGGCGATAGCGTACTGACGCTTCTCACGAACGCGTGCATCTTTTGCTTCATTGATATTCTGATTTTTGAACGCCCGGATATAAGCAAGGCTTTCCTCGACAGCGGCTTCTTCCGCACATGCGCCCGCCATCATGTTCATCATGAGATTGGCCAGGTCATCGGTCGAAGTAACACGGGTAAATGCGTTAATGAGAGGCTGAAGGCCCTGAGTAGTGGAACAGGCAACACCTACGTCATCAATAGTCATTGTATATGGCGTTACATGACGATCGGTAAGGTCATAAACAACCCACCCCATCTGCATGTAAATGATGCTACAACCGGACAGCGTGAACAGAGTCATTGCTGTAATTAGAACGCGAGAGAGAAACGACATGACGCCCCCATCAGAATCAATGTTGTTGTTATTATTCTCCGGGTAATAAGAACCCGGAAGGTTCGTAGCCCAGAGAATATCTGGTTTACGCTACGAATACCAATGTAAACCAACCAAATTGCCTTCCCGACGTAAGCTATTGGAAAAGTTGCGCCTCAGAAAGGTTAATTGGTGCCAAGCGCCTTTTGGGCACCTACCCACTTCTGTGACATTTTTTTACAGAAAATCGCCATGAAAAAACTTGTCTGAACCAGTCCAGTAATAAAAATTGTCCGAAAGTGGTCATTTTTCGCCACCGAATAAGGTCTATTAAAGCCATTTACAAGGATTAACAACCCCACTAAATGGCATGGTTGCACTTTCCTCGCAGCAGGATTACATACAAAGATAAACAAGTGTCTATAATTGAACATCGACTGCAAGCAATGCGGACAAAGTCACACCCTTACACTCGGTAGTTGCAAATCCTGATCAGGCCGTCATATTGATAAGACAGACGACAGGATTGGAGGGAGTCTCTCTGAACGATCTCCTGATACGGCTGACCCGTTTAGCCGTAGTACACAGTAAGATCATTGACTGCACACCGCAGACGCTGGGTTCAGACCGCATCGTCACTCCCTCTACCGCTCTTCAAATACCCCCCTCGGAAGACACACGTACCGACTCTGGAATGGTTGAGCACTTATGCTATGCCCGCGGGTTTCTGTACCTCTGTGCTCCGCTCTATGACGCAATCAGGAGACTGACTCTATGGCCGCGCGTAAATCCGATACCAAACTGTACGTTATCGACACCAATGTTCTGATTCATGATCCAGCAGCGATTCTGAACTTCGAAGAACATCAGGTCGTTATCCCTATGACAGTTCTGGAGGAGCTGGATAAACTGAAGATGGGAAAGGCATCCATCGCGACCGACTGCCGGGAGGCGATAAGGCAGATAGACCGCATTATCGGAGATGCTTCTCCGACAGAGATTGCCAAGGGCATACCGATCGAGCGTCCCGATGGTGATTACCAGGGACACTTCTCAATACTGCTAGACACTTTCCAGACTCCCAGTCGCGCTCTTCCTGACGACCTCAATGACAACAAGATCATCAACAGCCTGGTGACACTGCAGGAGAAGTATCCAAACCGCGAGACCATCCTGATTACCAAAGACATTAATATGCGTCTGAAAGCGCGCGGCTGTGGTGTAGGCGCTCAGGACTACCAGAATGATCAACTCCTTTCTGATGTCTCTCTTCTTGAAACCGGTTATCACCACGTCGATGGCTCGTTCTGGGAAACACAGGAGCAGGTCGAAACTTTCCACGATGAGACTGGTACCTACCACCGGATACCATTGAACCAGCTTCCGGACGATATGGTGATCAACCGCTTCATCTCAGACGACAAAGGCTTTATTGGTAAGGTCCACCAGATCGGAGAAGAGGCAGCACTCATCAAAGACTTCCCCAGAGAACAGTTGATGCAGACAAGTGCATGGGGACTCAAGCCAAGGGATACCGCCCAGGCAATGGCGCTTAACCTGCTCCTCGACCCTGACATTCACCTCGTCACATTATCGGGACAGGCCGGCTCAGGTAAAACGATTCTGGCGTTGGCAGCAGCGATTGAGATGACCGTCGCAACCGGGCAATTCCGTCGTATTATCGCCACCCGGAGCACTCGCGGACTCGATGAGGATATTGGCTTCCTGCCAGGTACCGAAGCAGAAAAGATGGAGCCGTGGCTGGGCGCAATCACCGACAACCTCGAAGCACTCCATTGTGATGATGAAAACGCGACCAGCAGCGTCGACTACATTCTGCAGAAGGTACCGCTGCAGTTTAAATCACTGAATTACATCCGTGGTCGAAGCTTCCAGCACAGTCTCATTCTGATTGACGAGTGTCAGAACCTGACCCCACACCAAATGAAAACCATCATTACCCGCGCAGGCGCTGGAAGTAAGGTAATTTGTCTTGGCAACCTGGCGCAGATCGATACCCCCTACCTGAATCCAATCAGTTCGGGCCTGACGTATCTGATAGAACGCTTCAAGCATTTTCCGCACGGAGGCACCATCCACTTGCAGGGGTCGCCACGCTCAGAACTTGCAGAGTATGCCGAAGCACATCTTTGACGCTTTCCTTACCCTGAACTATAAACAGTAGAGGGCCTATGGCCCTCTTACTATTTATACACAATAAGGTCATGGATAAGGATTATGAGATATCTGCTCGCATGTATGTTATTGAGCGTTTTTATGCCCGCAATCGCAGCGGATGAAGAACCAGTAGAGAAAATCTACGAACTTGAGTTTGAAACCGACTCCAGCTGGGCAAGTATCGAAATTCGTGACGACGCTGTGTTCGTAAATGCTCCCGCCGATAGCGCAATGAGCATTACGGCTAAAGATGGGCTGCGTGCGTACAACATATCCCCAAAGAAGATATATCTAAGAGCGAAGTCGCGTGGCGTAGTAAATATGAACCTGTTCGTACGTTCAAAGAATAACGTACTTGGTCTGACGCTATGCAAAGGGTCACGTAACAGCTACAGCTGGATTAAGTCAGATGAATCTCGCCAGAAAAATGACCTGAAAGAACCCGACCATTGCGAACAGCACGCACTGGTACTCAATCTGTTCTGATGACAACTCATTTTCCGGACGGTCAGCGCGAATACGAATCAACTGGCCGCCCGGCAGAGTATCTCAGTGACGAAGAATGTCTTCCGTGAAGTCACCTTTAAACATTGGGATTTCGTGAAGCTCCTTCTCTCCCTCCATACCGAAATACATCCGGCTGTCTTCAGGCGGGAAGACCTTAAGGTTTGATTGGGTACTGATCAAACGCTCTCCATGCATCATGTCTTTCAATTTCAGGTAGATTTCTTCGTAGCTATCACCTTTAAGCTCGATCTCAACCTCAGTAGTAAAACGGAACGACATTTTAGCCATGGTAGTTCTCCTGAATACATCTTGTTGGATACTGACTCAGGCTAGTCGGTTTTCGGTCATCCAAAAGTAAAATTTGTCTCAGTATGCCGAATTAAACTGAACGGCCCTACAGCCAAAACCCTCAGGAATAACAGATACATAAACGGCTAATACAGCGGTTTCAATCAGTCACAGACAGGAGGTGCCGTGATTCTTCAGCAAACCCGGTCCCCACCTCAGCGTAATAGTTGAAAACAACATCCACTCCGAGTTCGAGAAGTTGATTTCTTTCGTCTTCGTAGCGGGCTACCGCAGCTGTTTTGCCCTGATAACCAGCAATCTTCATCATCTGCAATGTCGCCAACATTTCCTGTTGAGACGGTAGCGCCAGCATGACCAGACGGATATCGCAATAGGATGCCTGCTGCCAGAACTCGAGGTCGTCCGCATCGCCAGAGATAACATTAAATGACTCACTCCTCAGTTTTTCTGCCCGGTCTGCATCCGATTCGAGCCCCCACGCGCTTGAGGTATCACTACCATGAAGTGCCTGATAGGCTCCCTTACCTACCCGCCCCATACCGACAATGAGCACATCAAATGATGCCGGCAATTTCAGCGACTGGTGCGCCCCTTCACGTTCAAAGCGATTTATCGTTTTATACATGCGAGCGTAGATGGAATGCGCACGGCGGAAAAACACGGTGCTGATAAGAAATGAAACCGACATGGCCAGGGCAATCATCACCAGCCATTCTTCACCTAGCCAGGACTGCTTAACGCCCATATCAGCAACAATAAGACCAAACTCACTGTAATTACTGAGAGCCAGCGCAGTCAGGTATGCTGTCCGGCCCGACAATCCAAAAATAATAAACGTGAAATAGAAGAGTACGAATTTAATTACGAGCAAGAGCGTCAGCCCTGCCGTCACATACAGCATCTCAAGTGTGGGTAGCGCAGCGAAACCGATTGATAAGAAAAAACCAATAAGGAACAGATCCTTAAAACTCATCAGTGTTTTATAGAGTTCCGAAGACTTATTGTGCCCAGCGACGAGTACACCTAGGATCAGAGCGCCAAGGTCTCCCTTTACACCCAGGGCATCAAACAGCTCGTAGCCTCCTAGCGCAAGAAACAGCCCCGTCAGCGGTAGCAATTCACCATGACCTGAACGCTCCATGACCCAGTAAAGCACCGGCCGAAGCAAAGGTAACAGGAACAGCGCCAGTGCCCATTCATCCGGTACTTTACCGGTGGCTGCTACCAGAAATACTACCGCAACAATATCCTGAACAATCAGAATACCCAGCGCCAGGCGCCCGTGCCGGACTTTCAGTTCTGAAGCCTCTTCGAGCATTTTGACGACGGCTACTGTCGATGAAAAACTCAGAGCAAATGCGACCAGGGCCGCCGTTACCAGATCCACTTCAAACGCCTGGCTTAACCCCAGCCAGGTCGGCACAGGTAAGGCCGCGATACCGAGCAGAATCCAGCTGCCGCTCTGAACAAGAGTGCCACCCCAGACTTCTTTCCGGATAAGGGTGCGGATATCCAGTTTCAGACCAATGGTGAACAACATCAATGTGATGCCAAGCGAGGCCAGCTCATCAAGCAGTGGCGTCGCTTCACGACCCAGTGCATTAAGAACGAAACCTGCAACCAGAAAGCCAATTAAAGGCGGCAGGCTGAACTGTCGAGCCACCAGACCAAACACAAAGGCAATCAGAACCCAGAGGAAATCCATACGCTGTCTCTACCTGTCACAGGAAAATAGGGCAGTCTTCAGAAAGCCGCCTGTATACCGAAATATCCCTGGGTCTCAGATCCGATGCCCTGAATCCCCTGAGCAACACCAATCACTACAGGGACCAGTGCTCTGTACCCGACGATACTGTTCAAGCGCAATTCTGCCCCGGTTCCAACCATGGCCCCGGGATCATCCGATTCCGTCCAGGCTCGCCCACGCTCGAGAAATACGCGTAATTCCAGATCATCCAAGCCTAACGGCCAGATGCTCCAGTTGTCATTGATGGAACTCAACTGAGCCGCATAGACCAGTCGCTCGCGGTCGTAATAACGACCGAGCTGATTCCCGGCGTCAAAGCCGCGAAGACTCAACTGCTCCCGCCCAAAGAGAGAATAGTCCTCCTGTGGCGGCAGACCACCGAGTTGCCATCCCGGTGCACCTTCGGACGCAAACCCTGCATTCAGCGAGAACGTCAGCGACTGACGTCCCGGCAGATCGAACATATAGTTAAACCCGGGCTGAACGTGAACGCCTGAAAAGTCGTCGTTGAGCAGAGAAAAGTCTTCTGCAACCAACTCTGCACCCGGCCCGAACCCTCCGGGAGAATGGAGTAGTCCGCGCTGATCGTTGAACGTCAGTGCGAGGCCAACGCTGTGTCTATCAGCTGCTCGATCTCCGGAGATCACGACGCCGGGCTCTACCCTGTCGATCGATATTCGTCGACTGACCAGCCCCGAATGAAGGCCTAAGCGATCACGCATCGCCTGCACCAACCAGTTTCTCTGAATACGCCACTGCTGATCTTTGAGCACGGTAAATCCGGGCACCGTTTCATTGATATCAAATAATTCATTCTCGACATCGTACCCCAAAAGCCAGCGTTGATACTGATATATCAGAGTCATATCAAAGGCTTTCTGCTCAGTTCCATAGGCGAGATCGACCTGGTAGTTATGGCGCCCCAGCGCATCGGTACCGCCGGTACTGAGCCCAACGTAGGTCGTATCTTCGGTGCCGTAAAATACAGGTAACCAGTAATGCGGGCGAAGCGTCGACCATGGTTCATAAGCAGTGGGTTCAGATGCTTCCACCTGATTCAAGCTTATTGCCTGGGTTGTTGCCGCTTCATAAGCTACACCTGCGCGCGCCAGCGGCAACTCAGTATTTCTCAACAGGAAGCCACCCGCCGTGTATTCCTGTGACCACAGCCGGTCGCCAGTTATCCAGGGGTCAAACGACCTCGCTACATCGATATCATCAGAAGCCAACGACAACGCACTACCGTTCTGCCACTCATAAATTCCGAATTCCCCTGAGTAATCCGCGATAAACAGAAGCCGATCGTCGGCTGTGAATCTCGGTTGCGCCTCGTTTGCCGCCGAATCTGTCAGCAAGGTCCAGTCGCTGTCAGCGACATCCTTACTGGCTAACTCCCAGGATCGTCCCGGAGTTTTAAAAGCTGCAATAATTTCAGTGCCGTCACTCTTTATATCAAACGCACCGACGTACTCACCGTACTCGCCACGCCAGAGCAAGGTCTCAGTGCCATCTTCCGACAGCAACAAGAGATGACTGAAGCCGGCTCTGAAACTCGTGAAAACAAAACCAGAGCCATCCGGCAGCCAGCGCGCATCCGAAACACGGGCTCCCTGAGTCAAGGGCACCCAGTCCCCCTCATCCAGCAACCAGAGGTCAGCAGAATAGCGACCGCTTGCATACGTCAGAGCACGTACTGCGATCACACGCCCATCGGGCAGAACGTCAATCGAGGTAATGTCTCTGCCGTCGGCTATGTCAGTGCAGTCTGCTTCAACGCCTGTGCAACGCTGGAGCACGGGGCGGTCTTCGTCATCGCTGGCTACGTAATAAACCGCCTGACCATCTGATCCACTCACCTGCTGCCGTAATGTAATCTCCGGCAATGACGCCGAGGAGGGAACAACAACAGTCTTCTCTTCGCCAAACCGTTCCTCCATAGCCAGGCGAAAATCCGCCCAGAGAGCCTCGAAGTCGCGACCATAGATACGTCGTGCGGTGCTGTTGAGCATCAGGTATGGAAATATTTCGCCACTATACAGGCTTAGCCACATCTGTAGCTTTTCCTCACCATAGGTCTGGACCAGATACTCAATAAAGAAGGCGCCATACAAGTAGTACTGACCATAGGGCCATTCACGGCTGCTGATCGCCGCTTCACCAAGCGTCGCGAATTCTCCACTGCGTACTTCTTCACGCATCTGCATTTCATACCAGCTTGATGTAAGGCGACCCGTGCCCGCTTCATAGTCTGTCTCCAAATAAACAGCTAAACCTTCAATCAGCATGGGAGAAATCAGAGAGTGCGGAAAGAAGAACAGTACACGTCCAAACACTGAACGAAGTCTTTCGGGCGCCCCACGGCCCATCTCCATGTGCAGGATATGTACGTACTCATGGCGGATAAGCAACGCCAGCCAATCGTCGTAGTTCTCAAGGCCATTGAGATCATGGGGTGGTGTCAGATAGAGCCTGATTTGCGAAAAAGGAAAGAAGGTCGCCCACCCGTTTGCGATGTCCTGATCATCAGAGAGCACCAGCTGGGTTCTGGACGCGGGAGGGGTTGTAAAAAACGGCATCAAGTCACGGTGCGCCTGCTCTGCGATGTTCAGCGAGTGAAGTGCCAGCGCCTCGTAGGCGGGATCTGATGCAGGGTAATGAGCATCAAAATGCTCCGAACTGCGTGTCAGCCACCCCTCAGCTCCGGGGCCGTCCCAGGCAACGGGTTCTGCGATGGCAGTCAAAGGTAATAAAAGAAGTAGCAGGAGCAAACGACAAAACATAATCAGCCTTCCATGAAGAGTCACGCCATCATATCCGAGTCATGTTACTCCGCAAGGTGTATTAGCCGGGCGCGTACCGTAAACTGCGCGCTTTGACTTCTCTGCCGGAACCATGTGATGGAACTTGATATTATTTACGAAGATGAGCACCTGGTCGCAATCAATAAACCCAGCGGCCTGCTGGTCCACCGTAGCGAAATCGACCGCCATGAAACCGCCTTTGCCCTGCAGTTGGTGCGCAATCAGTTAGGCCAACGAGTCTACCCTGTACACAGACTCGATAAACCGACGTCTGGCGTTCTTGTCTTCGCACGTCAACCTGAAACCGCCAGCCTGGTCGTCGAGCAGTGGCGTCAACGCGATATTGAAAAGCACTACCTGGCTATTGTCCGTGGTTATATGCCTGAGTTCACCCATCTCGACTACGCCATGTCCCCACCTGTCGACAAGTACGCGAAGCATGAGCGTATCAAGCCGCCACAGGAGGCCATTACAGATTTCACCTCTCTGGCTCAGGTTGAAATTCCAGTTGCCGTAGACAAGTACCCTCAGTCCAGATATTCACTGATCGACTGTCGTCCTCACACCGGGCGAAAGCATCAGATACGCCGGCACCTGAAACATCTGAGTCACCCTATTATTGGTGATGCCCGATACGGTAAAGGGAGGCACTCGAGATATTTCCGGGATCATATGGATGCACCACGATTGTTACTGCATGCCTGGTCATTGGAGATGTACCACCCGTACACTAATGAACTGCTAACCCTGATTGCCCCACCTGACCGGACAATGCGTCAACTTTTCGACCGCTTCGGCTGGAGCATGGCCTTACCGGAATCATTGCAGTCAGAGCTCCAACACCCTCCGCACCCCTCCATGGATGCCTTTCTGCTACCAGCAGAGCTCCGAACCCCAGAGAAACCGTGACTTACGCACGGTTACCCACACTTTCTGTGGATAACTTTATGGATAAGTTTTTTAAAAGTGGCTGGAACCCGCATGAAACAAGGGGTGCTGTCATTTTGCTGAAAAAATTAACAGTAAATTTTTCCATATAAATCAGTAACTTATAGATTGACAATTCTATCGATAGGAATTTGACACTATCCTGTCAGTCCAGTGACGCCATCCCTTTTTGATGTGTATAACAGGTTCCAGATAGTTTTCTGGTGTCAACACCTGAACGCAGGATTTAAAGCTTTTTTTTGCAAAAATGTCGTAGTTTGTCGCGGGTAAGTTTCCCACAATTTCTGTGGATAACTTTGTGAGTAATAATTTAAAAACTCATTCCAGCCCAGATAAAATGGGCATAACACTCAGATTGTATATTTTTTAACCAAGTAAAAAACCTATATTTTTCAATGACTTATGAAAATCAATAGATACTTTCATATTTTCTACGCCAGATTGACACATTTATTCGGCCACCATTGAAGATGTGCATAACAACGCACCAAAATAAACCCAGACGCACTGAAAAAAACCTGAAAGCGGCGTTGACATTCCGTTTTCTGACAGGACGTGCGACAGAGCCTGAAATTCCCGAAAAAACTTCCCTTCTGAATAACTACCAGCACAATTTGTGGATAACTTAAGCAAAGCCGCATGAAGGCTGATATCAGGTTATTCACAACTGACAACAGAGTATTCGTCTGGCATAAAAAAACCCGCCGAAGCGGGTTTCTAAGATGGTGCAACAAGCATGTCTGCTTATATGCCGAGTCGCTCTGCAAGCTTATCTGCTTCCATATACCCCGGTATCAGCTGGCCATCCGAAGTGACAATAGCGGGGGTACCGCCAACACCGATAGCACGACCCAGATTGTATTGTGCTGCTACCGGAGACTCGCAGGAAGCCGTGGATACCAGCGACTGCATTTCACCGCGCTTCTCATCAAATGACTTCATGGCCGACTCTCTGTCAGATCCGGAAGCATTCCGTACACGACTATATGCACCAGACAATTCGCCCTGCAATGATTTAATTTCTGTCATAGCGTCAGCACGATCACCCTTGTCCTGGCACCATACGTAGTTAATCTTATTGTAAGATTCGGTGTAACCACCGGTCTGATCAAAAATACCTGCGCGCGGATACGCGAGGTAACGGACAGTTATACCCTTCGCATTGATATCGTCCATTTCTTGATGGAGCTTCTGGCAATAGCCACAATCAATGTCCGTAAACACATTAATGACTGCCTTCTCATCTCCCTTCGCAGGAAATACGACCGTATCAGCATCGGGAATGGATGCCATTTCTTTCTTGCGTAACGTCACTTTGCGCAGGTCACTGACGTTATCCAGCCCGCCCTCACTGAATTTGTACAGGGTATTCTGATAGATGAGGTAGTTGAGGTCAGGAGTCATATGCATTAAAGACCCATCGATCATAACCACTTCATAAATCTGACCATCACCCAGTGATACCACCTCGGTGACATCAGCCCGCGGGCCAAGCACTTCCTTCATCTTGGCTTCGATGGTTTCTTTCAGCTTCGCATTGTCAGCGAGAGCCGGCGCGCTCATCAGCATGGCAGCGACCAGCGCGGTCAGTGTCTTCTTCATATCTTTGCTCTTCTGCATTCGTATGTGGCTTTCTCTCAACAGGCTGACCATAGCAGGAAACCGTATCTTTCAGGCACAAAAAAACGGGCGCGAGGCCCGTTTTTCGGTAAAGAAAGGTATTCCCGGAGGATTATACCTTTTCTTTGATACGTGCAGACTTACCGCTACGCTCACGCAGGTAGTACAGTTTCGCCTGACGCACGTCACCACGACGTTTAACAGCAATGCTGTCAACCAGTGGGCTGTGAGTCTGGAAAGTACGCTCAACGCCGACACCGTGAGAGATCTTACGTACGGTGAAAGCAGAGTTCAGGCCACGGTTACGCTTACCGATAACCACACCTTCGAACGCCTGCAGACGCTCACGGTTGCCTTCTTTTACTTTTACCTGAACGACAACAGTGTCACCAGGGCCAAAAGCTGGAACAGCGTCTTTCAGCTGCGCGTTTTCAATCTGCTGAATGATTGGGTTCTTGTTGCTCATTGTTCGCTCCTTAACAGTCTGACGAGTGCTCAGCCGCGTTCTCGTCAAGGTATTCTGTCAATAACTTTCGTTGCTCGGTTGTCAGTTCCAGTTCAGCCAGTAAGTCTGGTCTGCGTTGCCAGGTTCGGCCCAGTGCCTGCTTTAAGCGCCACTGGCGGATTTTCTCGTGATTACCGCTCAACAGTACCTCAGGTACCGCTTCACCTTCATACACTTCAGGCCGGGTGTAGTGCGGACAATCCAGCAAGCCATCCATAAAGGAGTCCTGCTGTGCCGACAGTTCGTGCCCCAATACACCAGGCACCAACCGGATCACGGCATCCATCAACGTCATGGCGGGTAATTCACCACCGCTGAGCACGAAATCACCGACAGACCATTCTTCGTCGATTTCCGCCTCAATCAGACGTTCATCAATACCCTCGTACCGCCCGGCAACCAGGATCAGCTTGTCATGCTGAGCAAGCTCAAGCACACCCTCCTGATCCAGTTTGCGGCCCTGTGGCGACATATAAATCACCTTAGCGCCTTCACCGGCCGCTGCCTTCGCAGCATGGATGGCATCCTTTAACGGCTGAATTTTCATCAGCATTCCGGGGCCACCGCCGTACGGTCGATCATCCACCGTCTGGTAATTGTCGTAAGCGTAATCTCTTGGATTCCAACAGGTCACACTGACTTTATCCTGTTTGACTGCGCGTCCGCTGACACCTTGCTGGGTCAACGCCTGAATCATTTCAGGAAACAGAGTTACAACACCAAACCACACCGGTCTTCACTCCTCTCTGGCCCTGTTGGCCAGGGGTTAAAAATCCGGGTCCCAGTCTACCTGGATCACACTGCTGTCCAGATCGACCTCAAGAACATATTGCTCTACAAAGGGAAGTAAACGTTGCTGCTGATCGATGCTGCCCTCACAAGGCGTCACCGTCATCACCTGATTACCACCACCAGAATCAAACAGTTCTTTCACCTGGCCCAGCACCACACCTTCGGTATTTACTACCTTGAGTCCGATCAGCTGGAACCAATAATGTTCATCTTCTTCAAGCTCAGGAAGCGCCTCTTCAGGAACCCCGACCTCACACTGATGTAAGCTCAATGCCAGATCACGGTCTGTAATGCCCTGAAGGCTTGCCACCAGACCTTTACCCTGAGGTTTACCCTGAAGTACTTTGAATTCCTGCCAGCGATTATCCTTACGGATGTGCCAGACAGGGTACTCCAGAATGTTTGTCATCGGCTGCGTGTAGGAATACACCTTCACCCACCCTTTGATGCCAAACGCAGTGCTTATTTTTCCCAGAACGCGAATGTTCTCAGACACTGCTTACCCCCGGTTAAGCTGAATTACGCTTCTTTTTTAGCAGCGTCTTTCAGCAGCTTCTTAACACGGTCAGTTGGCTGTGCGCCTTTACCTACCCAGTACTCAACGCGTTCCAGATCGATACGCAGAGCTTCTTCCTGGCCACGAGCAATCGGGTTGAAGAACCCAAGGCGCTCGATAAAGCGACCGTCGCGAGGCATGCGCGCGTCAGCTACGTTGATGTGATAAAAAGGACGTTTTTTAGAGCCGCCGCGGGCTAAACGAATAACTACCATAAAGTGTGTCTACTCCGGTCGTTTTATCTAGTGGCGGGTTTTGAAATCGCCCACCGTTCAACATCCCTCAAGACCAGCGTTACGCAGTTAGCGTGCTGCCGACTTGAAGGGCCTGGGGGCCGCCGTACAGGCAACCCACACAAAAGGGCGCGTAGTGTACGCTAACTGCCCCCAAAACCGCAAGTAAAAGAGCGGCCCGGGAAGCCCGACCAATACAGCATTGTATTCAGGCGCAGGATAGATAATATTCGCGCATTCTAAGATCCTCTCCAGGCTAAGTATTATGAGCACTATCCAGACGATTCAGGACAAAGCCCTCGCCCTCAAGAACAACCGCGCTTTCGAGTTGTTTGTGGTGGGGGTCATCATTATCTCAGCGCTTCTCGTGGGGGCGAAAACCTACGCCATTCCGGATGCCGTATCACAGATGATCGTCTGGCTGGATGTCGGTATCACCTTCCTGTTCCTGTTTGAGATCATCGTCCGCTTTATTGCTGAGCCCAATAAGAAACGCTTCTTCCACAATGGCTGGAACGTCTTTGACACTCTGGTCGTGGTTGTCAGCCTGATCCCGATTGATAACAGCGATATGGCTCTGGTAGGCCGGCTTGTCAGGGTCTTCCGGGTGCTTCGTATGGTCTCGATCATCCCTGAGCTGCGCATGCTGCTGAACTCTCTGGTACGCGCACTGCCTCAGCTCGGATACGTTGTGCTGCTGATGTTCATCATCTTTTATATCTACGCAGCCATCGGCGCGACCTTCTTTGCGCCCATTAATCGTGAACTCTGGGGTGACATTACCATCTCTATGTTGACCCTCTTCCGGGTGATGACCTTTGAAGACTGGACCGACGTTATGTACGAGACCATGAAGGTCTACCCTCTGTCATGGAGCTTTTATCTGTCGTTCATTTTCTTCACCGCGTTCGCCTTCCTTAATATGGTGATCGGCATCGTCGTTAACGTACTGGAAGATGAACACGCCAAAGAGCGAGCAGAGAAGGACGAAGAAGAAGGCAACGCTTCCATGAATGATCTGCGTGACGAAATACAGGAGCTGAAGTCCATGATTGCTCGCCTCGAGCAACGCAGGAGCAGTGATCAGTAAATATTGCACTTTTATGACATGGGAATGACTTTCGAGGTCATTTCCGTCATATAATCGCGCTCTTCATCAAGACCCTAAAGTCACCGACGGACCCAGTTCCATTGTCGCGACCGGATTCAGGTAAGGTATGAACTACACTCTTTTCGACTTCCTCCAGCTCATTGGTGCCCTGGGCATCTTTATTTTCGGTATGAAGATCTTCAGTGAAGGCCTTCAGAAAGTGGCAGGGAGCCGCCTCAAGTCGGTGCTTAGCGGCATGACCCGAAACCGTGTTACTGGTGTGTTCACCGGCTTCGCTACGACCACCATCACCCAATCATCGACGACAACGACCGTGATGGCCGTCAGTTTCGTAAACGCTGGTCTGCTGACATTCGTCGAGTCAACGGGTGTGATTATGGGCGCCAATATCGGTACCACAGTGACCGCCTGGATCGTCGCTCTGTTTGGCTTCAAGATGAAGATCACCCCCATCGCCATGGCAGTGATCGGTCTCTTCTTCGCTTTCCTGTTCTCCAAGAACAGCCGCTTACGCAACATCGCCGAGACCATGGTTGGCTTCGGTATTCTGTTTATTGGCCTTGAGTTCATCAAAAATGGCGTGCCTGACATTCGCAGCAACCCGGAGATACTGGAGTTCCTCGATATGTTCACGGGGTTCGGCTACGCCTCACTGCTTATTTTTGTAGTCATCGGCACCCTGCTCACCCTTGTTATGCAATCATCTTCGGCGGCTACAGCGGTGACACTGGTTATGCTGTTTGAGGGCTGGATATCCTTTCCGCTGGCGGCTGCTATGGTTCTTGGGGAAAACATTGGTACCACAGTCACCGCCAACCTCGCCGCTATGGTGGGGAACGTTCACGCGAAACGGGCAGCCCGCTTCCACCTGATATTCAATCTGATCGGGGTTGCCTGGATGTTGGCCGCCATTTATCCGGTCATGCACCTGATTGATATGGTGGTCCAGAACTTCTCAACGGCACCGGTTTCTATTCTGAGCGATGCCCCTGAAGCCAGACCCAACGCAACCCTGGGCCTGTCGCTCTTCCATACCTCGTTCAACATCCTGAATGTCATCCTGCTGTTTGCCTTTATTCCTTATATCGTGCGCTTTATCGAACGCATTCTTCCGGAGACCGCGGGCGGGGCTGACGACTTCCGCCTGAAGTACATCAGTGCTGGTGTGATGACCTCTCCTGCACTAGCGCTGGAACAGGCCCAGAAGGAAGCTCAGCAGTTTGCCGGGATACTTAATCGTATGCATGCTGACGTCGATGAACTTCTGTTCGACAACAAGGCATCAAGATCCAGGCTACTCAAGCGCATCGCTGCGGCTGAAGAAGCCACGGATCAGCTGGAAATCGAGATTTCCGACTATCTCGTCCGGGTCAGTGAGAACACCAACCTTGAGCACGACCTGACAGAGCGCATTCGCTTTCTCCAGACCATGATCAACGATATGGAGCGCATCGCCGACATCTACTTCCAGATTTCGAAACTGTCAGAACGGCTGCATGAAGCACGAAGCCATTGGCCGGATGATGCCCGGGCTGACATGGTGCAAATGATGGAAGCACTCAGAGCGGCTGTAGAGAATATGCAGCAAAGTGCCTCAATGGAGCCTTCGGAAGTCAGTCTGGAGCGCGCTATCGAGCTTGAAAATCGTATTGACGAATTACGTGACTCTTTCCGTGACACCCACTTCCTCCGTCTCGAAAATGGCGACTACAGCCCCCGTGCCGGCGTCATCTTCATTGATGTCCTCAACCGGATTGAACGCATCGGCGACCATATCCTCAACGTCAATGAGTCTGCGGCGAACCACCGACTCAAAGCGCAGCGCGTGTAATCCCGAATGGCAGTCTGTTCACTGTGGGGAACAGACTGTCGCTGAAATTACAGGAACCAACGACCTGTCTGGCTCTCTCACAGAGACATACTCTCTGTGAGGAGCACATCATGAGCACTTCAGCCTCAACAACGAACACCCTTTTCAAGCCTCTGAATCTTGGTTCGCTTGAAATCCCCAATCGCATCATCATGGCACCGTTAACGCGCTGCCGCGCCATCGACCACCTGCCCAATGAACTGATGCGTGAGTATTACACCCAGCGTGCCAGCGCAGGCCTGATCATCACTGAATGCACTATGGTCACACCGCAGACGTCGGCCTTTGCCAGTGAGCCTGGTATCTACTCTGACGCACAGGTTGCCGAGTGGAAAAAAATCACGGATTCAGTTCATGCCGCTGGCGGGCGGATATTCATGCAGATCTGGCACGCGGGGCGCGCCGTTCACCCTGAGCTTAATGATGGAAAACCCGCGGTTTCCGCCAGCCCGATAGCTATCGAAGGTGGGTCAACAACCCCAGAAGGGCAATTCGAATATCAGAAACCAGAAGCACTCACTGAAGATCAGATTCAGGATCTGGTTAATGACTTCCGTAAAGGCGCTGAGAATGCCAAAAAGGCAGGATTCGACGGTGTTGAAGTACACGGTGCAAACGGCTACCTGCTGGATCAGTTCCTGCGTGACGGTGCAAACAACCGTGACGATAACTACGGTGGCTCATGGCACAACCAGGTACGCTTCCTGACCGAAGTACTGGACGCAGTCAGCGAAGTATTTACACCACACCGGGTCGGCGTGCGTTTCTCGCCATTGAATAGCTTCAACGACATGAAAGACAGTGACCCGGTGGCATTGGTTAAATACCTTGCGGCACACCTGAACCCGAAGGACCTCGCCTATGTCCATCTGATGCGCGCTGACTTTCTGGGCGAACAGAAAGCAGACGTGGTGACGCCGTTCCGCTCGCTCTATAACGGCCAGTTAATTCTTAATATGGGATATAGCCCTGAAGAAGCCGCTGATACCGTCGACTCTCACAATGCGGATGCAATCGCGTTCGGCACTGCGTTTCTTGCCAACCCTGACCTGCCAGAGCGCATTCGCCAGGGAGCAGAACTCAACGAACCCGACCCGAATACCTTCTACACGCAGGATGAAAAAGGGTACACCGATTATCCAGCGTTAGAGACCGCCGACGCGTAATCCTAAGCACATAATCTGAAAGCAATGGCCGGGCATATTGCCCGGCTGTTCTTTTATATTCCCTCCGGGCCTTCAGTCCGTGTTGCAATAAAACGGATATTTCAAAACATAAAAAGAACAATTCTCAGTCGTCTGGTTCATTACAAAAAACCACTCCTGACCCTAGTATTTACAGGCTTTTCGGCTTGTTCCGCACGCGTGCTCGCGCTATCGTTACCGGAGATATCTACTCAACCCGGAGCATCCCATGAAAGGCAGCCAACGCGTCATTGATCAATTACAAAAACTTCTCAATTGTGAATTGGCCGCCCGCGATCAGTATTTCGCTCACTCGCGCATTTACGAAGACATGGGGCTGAACAAACTCTACGAACGGCTTAGCCACGAAATGGAAGAAGAAACCCAGCACGCAGATGTGTTGGTACGACGCATTCTTTTCCTGGAAGGCACTCCCGACCTGTCTAACGCTGACGACCTCAATGTTTGTGAGACGGTACCTGAAATGCTTCAGGCGGATCTGGACGTTGAATACTACGTGGCTGACCTCCTCAAAGAGACGATGGCAATCTGTGAAGAAGAAAAAGATTACCAGACGCGTGAATTGCTTCAGCCACTGCTTTACGACACAGAAGAAGATCACGCTCGTTGGCTCGAGCGTCAGTTGCGACTGATCAAAATGATCGGCATTGAGAACTACCTGCAATCACAAATGTGAAGCTCTCTTTTTTATCAAAATAAGAAGCGCCATTATGGCGCTTTTTTATGTCTGCTATTAACTTACATCAACTTTCCCAACGCGTGCTCTACAACCTGAACTCGCTCTTCCATTGTATGAGGGTGTGCAAGCAAGCCTTCGATAACGTAAACCATCAAACGCGCATCCAAGACTGCTGCGGCAGGGTCCAGGCCTGCTTTAACCAATTCAGATACTGACAGCTGCTCTACCATCTGATGGAAACGGTCATGCCAGTCGCGTACGACCTCGGAATGCGACACTCTGGAATGAACATCCGTCATCAATGAGCCTGAACTTTCGAATTGCTCAATCAACTTCAGCACCCGTTCCGTCAGAGGGGCGTTCTGCATGGCGATCACTTGAGGCATTGCCTGCATCACTTCACGGTTAAGCACCGCAACCAACAGGTCGTCCTTATTCTCGTAGTACCAGTAGATGGTATTCGCAGCAACGCCCGCAGCCTTAGCAACACTGGCCATCGACGTTTTGTCATAGCCCTGCTCTTTGAACAATGCCATAGCGACCGCTTCTATTTCTTCTCGTTTGATCTTCTGCTCTACGTGACGCTTGTTACGTGCCATTAACTGCCCAGCCACTTTCTTGATTGACGTTTAAGATACAGATGCGCTATCTTGAATGCCATTCAAGAAAAGAAAACCGAGAACAAAAGGCTAATACCATGAACGTATTGTCAGAGAATCGATTGAAAGGAACATTCGTAAATCAGGGTGTCAGTTGTGCAGCAACCCTTCACAGACCCACTACCGCCAAGGGCCCATATCCCACCATTCTGATGGTGCATGGTTGGGGTGGAACTCAACTCACACTAGTAACCGGCTTTATCGACGCATTTAACGAGGCAGGCTTTGCAGTGCTTACATTCGACTATCCGGGTTGGGGCGACAGCGAAGGCTTACCGCGCAATACCATCAGCCCCTGGAAGCGTGAAAAGACCGTCGAGGCGGCCTTGGCGTATACAAAGTCGCTGGCCGACGTTGATCAGACAAACATCATTCTCTGGGGGAGTTCCTTTGGCGGTGGCCATGTTGTGAAAACGGCAGCAGAACATCCCGAACTTCGCGGCGCGATTGCTCAAGTGCCGATGCTTGACGGTATGCTGGCAGTAAAAGCGGTTCCGCCAGCACGTATGATCCGCTTTGGGGTCGATATGATGCGCGATATGCTCAACCCGTTCGCAGCACACTACGTACCGATTGTCTCACCGGAAGGCGAATACTCCTCAATGGACCGTGACGGAGCATGGCGAGTGGAAGGCTGGATTTCAGACACATTGAAGCGCGAGAACGATAACCGTGTTGCAGCACGCTCACTGGCTACGATGGGCTTCTACCGCCCGCGGAAACATCTGAAAAGCATAAAAATCCCGATGTTAATTATTGGTGCCACCCGAGACACCGTAGCACCGTTTGATGAGGAAAAAGTACGTAAGCTGTCTTCTGAAAAGGTGGAGATACAAACCATCGACGCCAACCACTTCGATCCATATCTGGATCACTGGTTTGAAGATAACATTGCAAGACAGCTAAATTTCATTAAAAAGCTGGTGCCTGCAAACTACTGATCATGAGGTAGCAGGAAAATCTTCCGCGTTTCTTCCATGTATTGCTCAAATAACCCCTGAGCTTTCATCTCGCTCAACACCTGCTGCAGAGGTTGAGCGAGGTCGGCGTGCCGTCGGTGAAGCACGGGATATACAACAATATCATCCTCAAATTCTGCGACGCGAATACCTGAGATAGTCAGCCCCAGTGACTCTTTCAACGCCGAGAGGCGCCCCGGGAAGTCCACAAATACATCGGAGCGTCCTGCCAATAACTTATGAAGCCCCTGCTCCGGGCTCGTAATGGCGAACAGATAGCCCTCAGGCAAGTGAGCGGCGAGCATGTCACCCAGCGGCTCAACCCCACGCAGGTATTCAACCCGATAACTTGCCTTCTCCAGGTCGGCGAGACGCTCAAGCTGAATATCCGGATCAACCGTCGCATACCCATACTTAGTCGTAAGAATCGACTCCCGCACGATAACAGCCGCAGGGTTATCGTTCTCGTAACCTGCAGCGCGTAAGCCCTCGACGTCGATTTTACCGGTGTTTAATAGAGTATTAGCGCGAAGTGGAGGATAGACACCATATTCCAGCGTAATACCTAAGCGATCAAACGCCTCAGAGATAAGCCGGTGATACCAGGCCATCGTCAGGCTCTGAGCTGGGTCAGCCGAATAGGCCATGGTGAATATTGGTCTGTCTGAAGCGCTTTCTGAGTGAGAGAGAATTGAGATAAATAAAAGAAGAGAAATACAGACGCGGCCGACACATTGCGACCAGCTGAAACGTATCATAAATCAAACCTGTAAATGCCTGAACAAACCAGCAGGACAGTAATAGATCCTTATCGTTGTCACACATTGCCAGCGAGCTATAGCTATATAATAGCAGGGCGTTGATAAATTACTTAATACATTCTGCTGCCTAAGATGCCATTCAAGCACTAGCACTCATCATCTCGACACAAATACACCGCATCACCGACGCGGACCTTTCCCTCCTCAAGAATATCACCGTACACACCAAGATTCTGCTCAGCTTCGCGGACGATGGTTCTGAGCACCTGCGGGTCTTTCGATATTCCATGCTGTTCACGAACAACGGAACCGCACCTTGGTGCTGTATCAGAACATAAAATAGTGACCTCACCGACCTTCAAAGAACAACCAACCCAGGCTTGTTCAACCAGCCCTTCCATTTCAGGGAATGTTTCCACAACAAGATTTGGCCGGAAGCGCTCGATCTGCCAGTCCGAATCTGGATTCCTAGTCTTCAGATACTCAAGACTGGCCGTAGAAATAATATGAAACGGAGAGACCAGAAAGAAACTACCCAACACAGACACATACGTCTGCATCTCTTCGGGTAAATTATCGAGATCTGGAAGAGGCTCTCCGGGTAGGCGTTCGAACGTCGCTTTTAATTCATCAAGCCAGGTGTGATCGTCTTCTTTAAAACGCTGATAAAACCCCTTATCAGAAGCAGGCCTTAAAGCCTGAATGCGACTGGGCTGACCAACTAGCTCTGACAGTTTTACATCCACGTCCTCCGCATCTGATGGAAGACACTGACCATCAGGAAAGCGAATAGTGACACCACTGTGAATATCGCTGGGGTCAGTAAATTGTGCGCGACACTGCAAAAGTTGAGGGCGAAACTTACAGCTCTGAATCTCCTGACGAACGACATCCTGAACCGCCAGAATTCGATCGCCTCGTCCCCCCATACGCTGTACATCAGCCTCTGACAATGCCTCACCCGCCATCCCTTTCACCGGGTAACGCCAGACTGATTTAACCGTACCTACTTTAATCATCAGAACCTCCTCGTATCACCAAAGTAAACGAGCAAGTTCACAGGAACCATACGTTATAAGACGTAGCTATGTGGCGAGCTGCAATGCAGGCGGAACAATAAGGACTGAAGGTTAACGGCCAGTTTCACTGAATGCCTGCCGTACCTCTTTCATATAGAGATCGAACAAGCCTTCTGCTTTCATTTGAGCAAATACCTCAGCCAGAGCATCCGCAAGATCAGTATACTGTATATTGAGGTAAGTATAGTGCGGCACTTGCTCTTCAATATCGGAGATATAAATCCCTTTACCACGAAGCCTCAAATCATCCGCATCCAGCAGCATACGGCCCCTGAAATCTACCAGCACATCGGTACGCCCCGCGATCAACTTAGCGATGCCCTGTTCAACTTCCGATACCTCAGAGAGGCTATCCTCATCAATGTATTCAGAAAGTATCTGCTCCAGCGGCTCGACACCGCGGACAAATTCGACACGATAGTCTTTCCTACGAAAGTCTTCCCATTTGGTAATTTTCAAATCAGGATCGGTTACGGCAACAGAAAAGGCCACTTCAAGCAGCGTCTGATTGACCCGTACAGCCTGAGGGTACACTTTGCTATACCCTTCTGGACGGATGGCCTCGGCATCAACCTGCCCCTGCTCTAGCAACATACCGGATCGAACTGGCGGATAGACACGTGCAACAAACTCACGATCCAGCCGACGGAAGGCCTCCCTGACCACCATATCGTACCAGCGCATCGTAATACTCTCGGCAGGATCGGCAGAGTAAGCGATGACGAACGGGGCCTCGCTCACATCCGCACCATCATTGCTGGCCAGACACAGCTGCCAGGGTAGCAGCGCTGACAGCACCACAACCCAACACTTCACTAATGCCTGAAAGCCCAAAGCCTGACTCACTTCACCTTCCGGGAGATCAACAGAATCATAACAATCTCAATATCGAACCATATTTCAGGATAGTTGAAGTATGCCGGAAGGCACAAGATAAAGAGCTTTGGTCGCCACTCAACTGAAGGGAATCTTATTCCCAGCAAATACACGGTTAAGCTTTCAAATCACCCTGTAGGAGCGATTCAGCCAGCTTGCCTGGCTATTCGCGATACCCTGCTCGATGAAACCTAATCCCACGCTTGTAGGAAATGAGATGGACCCGTCCCCCTTGTGCCATGATGAGATTGCACAACATCAAACCGGCATCGAAGAAAGAGGGTC
>MDSX01068730.1_pt1 | contig 72175 bp, 68 predicted proteins | sample 811141 | NCBI WGS metagenome assembly MDSX01 (sample SAMN05326642, study PRJNA326480) | marine metagenome | isolation source: seawater | place: Atlantic Ocean: South East | collected 2010 | reverse complement strand
TAATAAAATAAAACTTACGCAATATTCTCATGGAGCTGGATGAGCATGTAAAATTGGTCCGAAGGACCTTGCTCAGGTTCTGAGCAACTTAAAAAGCGAAAACAATGAAAATGTTATTGTTGGTTTTGGTGAAAATGATGACGGGGCTGTAGTGCGAACCTCCGGTGAAAAGCTTTTGGTTCAAACTGTAGATTTTTTTACACCCATTGTTGATGATCCTTACACCTTTGGACAGATCGCTGCAGCAAATGCACTGTCTGATATTTACGCAATGGGAGCAACTCCTACTTTTGCGCTGAATATTTTTGGTTTTCCAATTAAAGACTTACCCAAAGAAGTTGCGACTCAGATTCTTAAGGGGGGGTCTGATAAAGCCAATGAAGCTGGAATACCTATTCTCGGCGGTCACTCTGTAGATGATAAAGAACCTAAATACGGCATGGTTGTTAATGGCGAGGTTCATGAAAATATGCTGATTCGCAATTCTGGATCCATAGCTGGTGATGCCCTAGTTTTAACCAAACCAATTGGAACTGGTATAGTGTCAACTGCCATTAAAAAAGGGCATATACAAAATGAGCTAGAAAAAACTGCTATTGAATCAATGAAAACATTAAATAGAGATGCTGCGAAAATAATGCAGAAATTTAAAGTTAATGCAGCTACAGATATTACAGGTTTTGGTCTTATCGGTCATTTAATTGAAATGTGTAAATCGAGCGGTGTTTCTTCAAAATTAGACTTTAAAAATATACCATTTTTTCCTGGATTAGAACAGCTCGCAAGTGAGGGGCTCATTCCATCTGGCTCAAAACGAAACCATGACCATGTTTCACGTTATTGCAAATATTCTGATCAGATCACTACCACTCAACAATTGATGCTGTCTGACTCTCAAACATCAGGCGGGTTGCTAATATCGATTCCAGATGCAGAGGCAGATGATTACGTCAATGCCTTTAATTCTAAATCAGAAATTAAAGCTCGCATTATTGGGAAAGTAACCACTAAATCCTCAGAATTAGTAAAAATATATTAGTGTATACTATATACGATTAAAATAGTCGTATATAGTTGTTGTAGCCCAATTTCCTAATCATTAAGTTTACGTGCTTCGAAAGCAGTAAATATGTTAAAAATCACACGAAAAGTTGAATATGCTCTTATAGCACTGCGTCACATGCAGCAAGCTCCAGAGCATTCTGTTTCAAGTACAACCGAGATTGCTACACAATACGGAATACCCCAACACCTTTTAGCTAAAATACTTCAACAAATGGCCAGAGATAATTTAATTCAAGCATTGAAAGGTCCAGCTGGTGGTTACAAAATTAAAGCAGATTTAGACAAGATTTCTTTAAAAGACTTTTTTGAAAAACTTGAGGGTCCACTAGGCCTAATGGATTGTTATTTCAATACAGATTGCATGCAAATGAAGTCATGTAATATTCTTACCCCTATTCAAAGAATCAATCAAAATATGCGGGATATGTTCTCAAAAACTACCCTTATGGAGATAACTCAATGAAAAATGTAGTTCAAAAAGATGAAGTGGTTAATGTTTTAAAACAGTGCTTTGATCCAGAGCTTCCAGTTGATCTCTGGAATCTTGGCCTCATTTACGATATTCAAATACAAGAAGCATATGATGAAACAAAATCAGATATAAACATTATAATGTCATTGACTACCCCTGGCTGTACTATGGGAGATCAAATTTCACAGGACGTTCGTAATAAGCTTGAGGCGCTTGATACCGTTAATCAGGCTTTTGTTGAAGTGACTTTTGACCCACCATGGAATCCTGAGATGATAACAGAAGAAGCAAAGGAGAAATTGGGACTGGGAATTGTAAAACCTGATAATCATGACCACATTAAACTAAATGAGGAATGGGAATAATGAGCGACACTACAGCAACAAATAAAGAGATTTTTGATGCAGGTATTAAAATGACAAAGAAAGCGGCTGAACGCTTGAGAGCCGTTATGGACGCGGATGGTAAAAAGGGGTTTGGTTTAAGGATGGAAGTAACTACCGGTGGATGTTCTGGCTTGAACTATGATATGTCATTTGAGGAAAATCAAAAAGAGTTTGATAAAGTATTTGAAAGCCAAGGCATGCAGATTTTTTGTGATTTAAAGAGTTACCTATACTTAAAAGGTGTCAAAATAGATTTTTCAAATGACATCCTTAACGGAGGATTTAAAATTGTTAACCCCAACGCAGAAAGGACGTGTGGCTGCGGAACATCTTTTTCAGCCTAATTTTATATGAGCAAAAACCAACAAATAATTGATTCAGCGATCAAGCAAGAATATGAATACGGCTTCACAACTGAAATTGAGCAAGACACTATTGCTCCTGGATTAAGCGAAGAAGTAATTAGGTTTATATCAGAAAAAAAGGACGAGCCTTAATGGCTTCTAAGCTGGAGGATTAAGGCATATCATAGATGGCTTGAAATGGAAGAGCCGGATTGGTCTAAACTCAATTATTCTAAGATTGATTTTCAAAAAATTTCATACTATTCAGCACCAAAAGATCAAAAAAAACTTAAAAGCCTTGATGAGGTTGATCCAGAACTTTTAAAAACTTATGATAAGTTAGGCATACCGCTTGAAGAGCAAAAAATGCTTTCTAATGTTGCAGTAGATGCCGTATTTGATAGCGTTTCCGTTACAACTACTTTTAAAGAAGAGCTCGAAAAACATGGCGTAATTTTTTGCTCGTTCTCCGAAGCTGTGAAGGACCATCCAGAGCTTGTAAAAAAATATTTAGGAAGCGTGGTCCCTGTTTCAGACAACTATTTTGGAGCTCTTAATTCAGCTGTATTTAGTGATGGCAGCTTTGTTTATATACCTAAGGGTGTTCGGTGTCCCATGGAGCTATCGACGTACTTTAGAATTAATGCTGCTAATACAGGCCAATTTGAACGTACGCTTATTATCGCTGAAGACAATAGTCATGTAAGCTACTTAGAAGGCTGTACTGCTCCAATGAGAGATGAAAATCAACTTCATGCAGCAGTAGTAGAGCTTGTAGCCCATGATAATGCTGAAATTAAATATTCTACTGTTCAGAATTGGTATCCTGGCGACCCAAAAACCGGCAAAGGCGGTATCTATAATTTTGTCACAAAAAGAGGTAATTGTATTGGGCATAACTCAAAGATTTCATGGACCCAGGTTGAAACCGGATCTGCGCTAACTTGGAAATATCCAAGCTGCATACTCAAGGGAGATAACTCCGTGGGAGAGTTTTATTCAGTTGCGCTATCAAATAATTTTCAACAAGCAGATACTGGAACTAAGATGATTCATATCGGAAAAAATACTAAAAGCACTATTATTTCTAAAGGAATCTCTGCGGGAAAAGGTCAAAATACATACAGGGGTGGCGTAAAAATAATGAAAGGCGCTGAAAATGCGCGGAATTATTCTCAGTGTGACTCTATTCTTATTGGTAGCGATTGTGGTGCTCATACCTTTCCATATATTGATGTTAGAAACCCCTCTGCTCAAATGGAGCATGAAGCTTCAACATCGAGAATTGGAGAAGATCAGCTCTTTTATTGCAATCAAAGAGGTGTATCTACAGAAGATGCCGTTTCTATGATTGTTAACGGGTTTTGTAAAGAAGTATTTAATGAATTACCCATGGAGTTTGCAGTAGAAGCTCAAAAACTAATGGAAGTTAGCCTTGAGGGTGCTGTCGGATAATCTTTCATAACTGAAATGGTATAAAATGTTAGAAATAAAAAACTTACATGCTGGTGTCAAAGGAAAATCAATCCTTGATGGATTAAATTTAAAGGTCAAACCTGGAGAGCTACATGCTATCATGGGTAGAAACGGTTCTGGTAAAAGCACGCTCGCAAACATAATAACTGGTAGAGAAAATTACGAGATTACATCGGGAGAACTAACATACGATGGAAAAGATCTCATTGAAATGGCTCCAGAAGACCGAGCGCTTGAGGGTATATTTATGTCTTTTCAATATCCCGTTGTAATACCTGGCGTAAATAACACTTACTTCTTAAGAGCTGCTTTAAATGCAAAGTTGAAACATTTCGGAAAAAAAGAAATAAATGCAGCTGATTTCATGCGATTGATTCGTGAAAAATTAAAATTAGTAAATATGGATGAAAAATATTTAAGCAGAGCGGTAAATGATGGCTTTTCTGGCGGAGAAAAAAAACGGAATGAAATTTTACAAATGCTAACTCTTGAACCAAAGCTATCTATTTTAGACGAAACTGACTCAGGTTTAGATATAGATGCACTTAAAATTGTAGCGAAAGGTGTTAATGATTTTCGAGATTCGTCCCGATCATTCATAGCAATTACGCATTACCAGCGCCTATTAGAATATATGGAACCTGACTACATTCACATATTAATTAATGGAAAAATTGTTAGATCTGGAGATATTTCATTGGCTCAAGAAGTAGAAAAAAGAGGTTATTCCTGGCTTGAGTCATGAATTATTTTAAAAATGAATTCGACGCCTTCTTAGATTCAAATCAACATGAGAATGAATCTCTTTTAGATTTAAGAAAAAAATCTTTTAAAAGTTTTATTAATAGTGGGCTACCAACAAAAAAATGGGAAAACTGGCAGTTTACAAATTTCTCAAATATCGAAAATCAAAATTTTCGTCTACCTCACTCAAAAAAGATAACGAAAATTCCAGACATTTTACCTGGTAGAATTCCGAATACCTACCTTGCTCTAATAATCAACGGATTCTACCAAGCAGAGCTTTCATACCTACCAGATGATGTTAAAATATCTTTTGACGACGATCATTTCAAGCTTAGTTCAGAATATTATTCTAGTGAAAACATGCGCAATGATTGGAAAAATAGTTTAAATCCTTTTTACATGCTCAATACATCTATGATGAATTCTGGAATAACCATACATCTCAAAAAAAATACAATTTTATCGAAACCAATACAAATAATCTACCTTACAGCTTCAAATACTGATAAAATAATGAACCATCCTCGTTTTATTTTTAATGTTGGAGATAATTCAGAAATGACACTTATCGAGCATTACATTAGTTCAAATTCAACAAGCTATTTTAACAACACAGTCACCAATGTTGGGTTAGGTGAAAACTCCTTCTTGAATCACATACGCATTCAAGAAGAGGCGAGTAATTCTCATCATGTTGCAAATACATTTTATAAGCTTGATCAAAAAAGTACGCTAATCACAAACAGTGCTTCATTTGGAAGTTCACTATACCGGCATAATATTAACTTAAAATTCTGCGGTAATAACTCTAACGCAAATTATAGCGCCTTATCTTTAATTGAAAAAAAGCAGCATCACGATCAGAATATTACTATCGAACATATGACCGATTCCTGTCAAAGTGATCAGCTTTTCAAGTACATACTTTCTGATGAATCTTCTGGAGTTTTTAATGGCAAAGTAGTTGTTGAGGAGCACACCAAGCAAACAAATGCTAATCAGTCAAATAAAAATTTAGTTCTTAGCCCAACCGCTCTAATGAATGCAAATCCACAGCTAGAAATTTATGCAGAAGATGTAAAATGTTCTCATGGCTCAACAACTGGTCAAATTGATCCTGAGGCGCTATTCTATTTGAAATCTAGGGGACTAAGTCATCAGAAATCAATGGAGCTTATTATGAGTGGTTTTATTTCTGATGTAATTGAATTCATAAAAAATGAAGATATCGCTAAATATTTAAATGAAGTCGCATCTCAACAACTTGAAAAAATACTAGTATAATGTTAGCAATAAATAAAAAGTTGGATATAATTAAAGATGAGTTTTCAATTTTTTCAGATCCTCGCGATAAATACATTTATCTTGTTGACCTTGCAAAAGAATCTAAAGGACTCCTGCATGACGAAAAAATAGAAGAAAATCGAATTCAAGGCTGCACATCGCAAGCGTGGGTTATTAAACAAAAAAGGGATGACCAGCTTTATTTTAAAACAGATTCAGATGCAATGATTGTTAAAGGCCTACTATCATTGATAGAACGTTCGTTTAACGGTCATTTATCGCATGAAATAATTGAAATTGATGGAAGTAAATTTTTAGAGTCTGTTGGTCTTGACCGGGCAATTAGCTCCCAAAGAACAAATGGCTTTAGCAATGCTATAAATAAAATTCAAAAAGAACTATTGGGATAGATATGTATTCAGATATTGATGAGCAAGTAGTTATTGAAAGGGACTGTGAAGCTACGCTAATTCCTTTCGGTAATAAAATTACTTTAAAAAAGGGTGAGGAAGGGCACATTACCCAAGCTCTTGGAGGGTCTTATACTGTAATGGTTAGAGGTAATTTAGTTAGGGTCGAAGGGATAGATGCTGACGCGATTGGGAAAATACCTGAAGTCCAGCCTTGGCTAGAAGAGACTGAAAGTGATGGAAAAGCAAATGAAAAAGCAGTTTGGGAAGCGATGAAAACATGTTACGACCCGGAAATTCCGGTGAATATTGTTGATTTAGGCTTGATTTATTCTTGCGAATTAGATGATCATCAAAGTGGTGGTTCAAATGTAGAAATTAAAATGACCCTAACAGCTCCAGGTTGCGGAATGGGTGATATGATAGCAGGAGAAGTAAAGCAAAAAATTGAAGGAATTCCTGGAACGGTTGATGTCAAAGTAGAACTTGTCTGGGATCCTCCTTGGGACAGAGATATGATTAATGAATCTGCCAAGTTGCAATTAGGTATGCTTTAGTGCTCGATACTAACCAAATTAAAAAAGAATTTCCAATTTATGGTGAGAGAAAAGGACTGATTTATCTTGATTCAGCTTCAACGACTCAAAAACCGCAATGCGTAATTGACTCTGTCTCCTCTTTTTACTCAAACTATAATGCTAACGTTCACCGCGCTCTTTATGAGATCGGTGAAAAAGCAACTAATGAGTTTGAAAGTGTCAGGGGAAAAATAAAAAAATTTCTCAATGTACCTGATTCGCATGAAGTAATTTTTACAAAAAGCACTACGGAATCTATAAATCTCGTGGCTTATTCATGGGGCATAAGCAATCTTAATAGAGAAAAAGGAATATTGGTTTCTGAGATGGAGCATCATAGCAATATTGTTCCATGGCAAATTATCTCAAAAAGGACCTCCTCTTGCTTGAAATATATATCATTGAAAAAAGACGGAATGCTTGATTTATCATCTATTGAATCAGATTTTAATGATGTTGCAATGGTCTCATTAGTTCATCAATCCAATGTTTTTGGCACGATAAACCCTTTGCTAAAAATTATAGAGCATGCAAAATCGAAAGGTGTTTTAACGTTAATTGATGGAGCTCAGTCTGTACCACATTTCCCAGTGGATATTACTACACTAGATTGTGATTTTTACGTTTTTTCAGGACATAAAATAGTTGGTCCAACAGGTGTAGGTGTTCTTATTGGAAGAAAATCAATTCTTGATAAAATGGATCCTTTTTTAGGTGGTGGAGAAATGATAAACAATGTTACGATGGAGAAATCAACATGGAATGAAATTCCATGGAAATTTGAAGCTGGAACACCAAATATAGCTCAAGTAATCGGACTTGGTAGTGCGATTGACTTTATTGATGATATAGGGCTTAAAAATATTCAAATTCATGAAGACAGTTTGTTAAAATATTGCATAGAAGAATTATCAAAAATTGACGACATGATCCTTTATGGTAATCCTTCAGATAGAGGAGCAGTAATTCCCTTTAATATTAAAGGGGTTCATTCGCACGACTTATCTAAATTCCTTGATACAGATAAAATATGTATTCGTGCTGGTCATCATTGTGCCCAGCCAATTATGAATGTACTTGAAATTTCTGCTTCAGCAAGAGCTAGTTTCTATCTGTACAATGATGCTAATGATGTTGATGAACTAGTAAAAAGTATTAAAAAAACTGCAAAAATTTTAAAATAATTATTTCTTAGCTTCTTATTGATTCACGCAGAACTTAAAGGAGATAAAAGTGAGTAAAAAAGATAAAGAACCCAAAAAATACAAATACCTAGTTACAATGCGATGGTATGTTGAAACAGATGAAAAACTAGTAGCAGGAGCCTCTGAAACTGATGAAAAACTTTTAAGTTTAGTTCAGCGAAAAAGTGATGGTAGGCCTGCTTGCAAAAGTTGTCCCACTCGACATTACGAGGGGTATGGGATCTTAGATTATCACCATTTTATGGGAGACAAAAAGGAAGTATATATGTCTTCAGATAAAGTTATAGACTAAATGGAAACTATACATTTAGACGACTTTCTTTATGAGGGAATTTTAAAAGAAAAACCTTTTAGGGAAAAAGTAAAAGAAACTAATTGGAATAATTTTAGTGATAAAAAGGTACTAATCAAGGGATGTACAGATGTTCCAGTTCCAACATGGGCTTATTTAATAATCACTGCTCAACTTTCTCAATTCGCTAATAGGATATATTTTGGTGAACTACGCTCTGCAGTTAAAATCTACGTAAGAGATTCTATTTAATATTCAAATTATGATTGAAAGAAATAGTCAAATTTTAAAAATAGCGAATTTGACTTAGACCGATCCCATTCGCTTTCTTGATCTGAATAATAATTATTATCGTTTAAATTATAAACAACGTAAAGTAAGCTTCCTGGGCGATATTCCCATCGATAAACGAAGGTGCCTCTTTGATTGTTGATTTCAAAATTTTTATTTTCACTGTAGTTAAATGTACTGGTCTTGAACGAATTCTCTTCTTCTAAGCGATAATAGTCTTCGTAGTTCATATCAACATTGAATGGCTGATAAAAAGCTTCGAACGTCATGCGAGAATTAAATGCTACATTCATTCTTAGCTTAGTATTAAACTGCCTTCTTTTAGTTTTTGCATATACGATATCATATTTTCCTTCACTATCTAAAAATCTTCCGGCTTCATTTTCAACTATGTCAACCCACTGCATAAATCCGGGCCTATCCTCAACAGATGAATTAATTGAAAAACTTACGGTGTTTGTAGGTTTTAATGTTAATCGCACCCCAAGCTCTGTCTGGTCACCCCTTGTATTATTTGCAATTCCATCGCCAACATTCAACTTGTAATAGGTTCTAATAATATATTTTTTTGTTCGGTCGGTGGCAAACCAAATGTTTAATGCACGCCAAGCCTCATCTTTTATGATAAATGCACGAGAATCTCTATAGATATCATCATCAACATAGGTTTCAGGGTTTATCTCAGCTTTTATTCCAAAATTCCAGTAGTTGGTGAGATTATTTTCAAAATCTATTTCAAGGTTATTTCTTGTTATCATTCCATTATGAAGACCGGAAAGCCATAACCTTATACTCAAGTTTTGATTTAAAAAAATACCTTTTGGATTGTCCCTTCTTAAAGATAAACGTCCTCCGGAGTACCAGTTATTATTTTTTTGCTGGAAACCCATTGCATTAACATTCCATTTATCATCAGAAAAACCTGCCCAAGTTGCAATCTCCCAAAAAGAGGGATCTCTGTAACCCAATCTTAATCGCCCTGCATAACCATTTTCTTCATTAATGGTGGTAGCATATTCACCTGTAAATTCAAGCCTATTATCCATAAGGTTCAATAACCAGTCACCTTTAATACTTGACGCCTTAATATTTTGACCACTCCTATGGAGATCGGTTGCCATAAATCCAACAGTTGAAAGTTCGTTAATAATCGGTTTTGTAAATCTTCCAACAAAATAATTTGAATAAGGCTCAATTAAAAATTGATCTTTTTTTGATACACCGTTTAATTCAAATTCACGTGTGCCATACTCCTGGCTAGTTACCGCATTAATAATGCCGTATTTAATTCCGGATGTAGTTTGACCTAAAACTTTTGCAGCTGATAAAATAGTAGTTTCATTGGGTTGATCAACAATCTCACCTGATGAGGGTTCGTTGAAATTAGGTCGTCGACCAATTCTTCTCGAATTAAAGAGCCTAAGCCAGCTATTAAAAAAACTGGCTCCTTGAACAAAAAATGGACGTTTTTCTTCAAGACGAGTTTCAAATGCTGATAAATTTAGAACAGAAGGGTCTGCTTCAACCTGTCCAAAATCGGGATTAAATGTCATATTTAAAGTCGCTGTAGAAGTCAAATTGTAGCGCAAATCTAAACCAACATTCCCTTCGTTATTTAATTCATCAGATTGAGTTTGTCCTGCCAGAACATATGGAACTAGCTCAAGGCTTTTTGGCTGAGGAATGTTCTTAATTCCATTAATAGCCCCATAGTAAGGAACGGTATTTTTTACTCCTTTTGATCTACCTGGCCAATGAATCTGCTCCTGGTCCTTAAAATAACCTCTTTGAAAGGTTCCACCCCATGTTTGAATATCGTTTTTTGTAAATTGAAAAACATTAAAGGGTACGCGAATTTCTGCAGACCATCCCTTGGAATGAATATTGGTTTTTCCATCCCAAACAGCATTCCAACTTATGTCGTACTTGTCTCTCCAGCCTCCACTTTCATTAATTGAAACATCTAATTGGACACCTGCAGCTGTCAACATAAACCAGTTTCCGGTCATATCGTCATTATTTGAATCAATACCAAAACCAACCCAGTCTACATTTTTTTCAATCGCCTCAAAATCATCCCTTCTGCTAATTCTATCCATAATCGTTGATGGTTCGGGATCAAAATTCTCAAAAGCAATATAAATGAAACTGTCATCGTATAAAACCCGCACCTCGGTTTCAACGCTAGGTGTTTCTAAATTGTAAGGTTCATACTGAATGAAGTCGCTTAGAACAATGGCGCTTGACCAAACATCGTCATCCAGCTTACCATCTATTTTTGGAGGACTTGCTGTTCTAACAGCTTTCATTGTTTTATTTCTAAGTGCATCGGAATCTATTTCCGATGAAAATGCAAATAGGAAACTCGCTGAGCTACAAACAAGTAACATAGCATTAATTATTTTTTTCATTTTTTAAATTCTTTCCGCAACAAGTTCGGCGATGTCGTATACTTCCATGTTTTTGTCTTGACCGGTCACTTTTCTTCCGTCTTCCATCATTATCATGCAAAAGTTGCAAGAAGTGGCGACTTTTTTTACCCCAGTATTAATCGCTTCTTCAAATCTTTCAACGTTTATACGTTTACCTTGCTTTATTTCATACCACATATTACCACCACCTGCACCACAACAGAAACTTTCTTCTTTATTTCTTGGCATTTCTTTAATTGTAGCATTTTCAGATAAAACAGACTGCAAAACATCTCTTGGGGCATCATATTCCCCATGATGTCGACCTACATAACAAGCGTCATGAAAAGTAACATCTTCATCGAAAGAGGCCTCAGGTTCAATCTTACCTTCTTTTATAAGTTCAGAGATAAATTCTGAATGATGAACAACTTCAAGCTCGGTTCCAATTTCAGCATAATCATTTTTAAGGGTAGTCAGACAATGTGGACATTGGGTAACAATTTTCTTTACATTGTATTTTTCAAAGCTTTGGATATTTTTGTCAGCTTGCATTTGAAATAAATACTCATTGCCTATGCGCCTAGCAGAATCTCCTGTACATGTTTCTTCATTGCCAAGTATCGCAAAATCAATCTCTGCTTTCTTCATTATTTTTGCAACTGATCGCGATATATCCTTACCTCTATCATCATATGCTCCAGAGCATCCTGCCCAGTACAAGTATTCAGCAGAACCTTTGTCTCTCATTACTGGTATATCCATTCCCTCTGTCCACTTTTCTCTATCTTGAGGAGACATTCCCCAAGGATTACCATAATTCTCTATCTTATCAAACACTTCCATTGCTTCTCTTGGAAACTTGCTTTCCATAAGAACTAAATCTTGTCGCATTCTAAGGATATCAACCATAGGCTCATTTCCTACAGGGCAAGCTTCTAAACAAAATCCACAGGTTGTGCATGACCATGCCGCTTCTTCAGATAGCATCCATTTTGATAGAGTCTCTAGGCTTTCTGCTCCACTAGAAAACTCTTTCATATTGTCGTTATAATGATATCGCTTATTAATCTCAAGTGCAGCTGGTGATAGCTCTTTTCCAGTTTGATAGGCGGGGCATATGTCTTGACATCGATTGCACATTATACACGCATATCCATCAAGAAGCTCTTTCTGTGGTAGGTGTTCAAGTTTTGAGGCTCCAAATTGCTCTAATTCTTCATTTTCTAGATCCATTATCTCTAGAGTTGTCATCGATTTACGTTTTTTCTCAGCCATATAGTTTATAGGAGCCATGAAAAGATGCGCGTGCTTTGAGTATGGAAAGTATGGGATGAAAAGAAGAATTAATCCCAAGGCCATCCACCAAGAGATATGTTCTCCAAAAACTAATAATTCAACTGGAAGACCGCTCCAAAATGATGAGATCATTGTTGCACCAGGCTGACTCCAGTCAGAGCCATGCAAAGCAACCTCAAAAGAAGCTCCAATAAATCGAAAGCCTACGTGAAAAACAATGAAAAGACCAACTATAAGAGAATCTATTTTGATCCCTTTTCTTGCGCTTTCACTAAGCATAACCGGATTGTTAGTTGAAAGACGATCATCTTTTGCAATAAATCTACGAATAAGAAAAAATAGGACACCCAACAAGACGATAATGCTAAAGCTGTCCACAAAAAACCGGTATATGTTACCAAATAAATTGTTCGGCAGAAATTTAAAGCCAGGTACCATTCCATACATTATGTCTACAACATTAACAAAAAGATAAAGCGTAAAACCCCATGCAACAGCTGCATGAATGGCACCGATAACTGGCCGAGTTTTAAATAAAGTCTTTTGGCTAATGAAGATCGCTAAGCCTTTTGGCCAATTCTTAAATACAGACTTCCAGTCTAAAGGCTGGGTTCCCCGTCCGATTATTTTAAACATCCGAGAAAAAGTTACATACGACAAGCTCATTGAAAACAAAATGAGCAAAATAAATGCTATGCGTTCTACAGCAGAAAGCACCGGTCTACTTTAAAGCTTCGTTCAACTTTGGAAGTATTTCCAGTAGATCTCCTACTACGCCATAATCTGCTAACTCAAAAATTGGTGCTTCTGGATCCTTATTTATCGCAACAATATTTGTAGAAGCTTTCATGCCGACAACATGTTGAATAGCGCCAGATATTCCAAGCGCTAGATACATTTTAGGTGCTACAGATTGCCCAGAACTTCCTACTTGATGAACAGAGGGAAGCCAACCAGAATCAACAACTGGTCTAGATGAGGACAGGTCTGCGCCTATTGTACTAGCAAGATCTTTTGCAAGTGAAATATTCTCTTCTTTGCCAATACCTCTTCCTACTGATACAATCAGCTCTGCAGAAGTAAGATCTAAATCTTCAACTGACTCCTTGAAAGCCTCTTCTGCTTGGGTCTTTATCAGTGATGAATCAAAAGAGACATCATATTCTTCAACCTGAGCAGTTCCTGGCTTAATATTATCGGAATTAAATGTTGCAGACTGAAAGCTAACAAGATATGGCGGGTTATCTAATGTAGTAATATCTGATAAAAGTTTTGCATTGTATACTTGTTTTGTTGATACTACAGAGTCATCATCCACTTCAAATGATATACTGTCTGCTAAAAAAGGCTTCATGAGTTTTGCGCTAAGTTTTGGAACATAATCACGCACCTGGTATGTGTGACCAAAAAATATATATTTAGGTGATTCACGATCTATCACCTGTCTCACAACTTCAGTGTAGCCATCTGACGAATAATTTGAAACTAAATCGTTAGTTACTTTTAATACTTTATCAATGTCGTATTGTGACGCCATAGATGCTAATTCATCTGCATTTGAACCAATCGCCAATGCAGTTATATTGAGGCTTTTTGACTCAGAAAGTTTTTGCGCTCCAACTAGCGCTTCCAGGCCTAGACGATGAATCTTGCCATTTAAATCCTCAAGAACTACTAAAATATCCATATATAATCCCTATGCTATTTTAATTTTATTTTTTAGAACATCTACTAGCTTTTCAACTATTTGATCTGTTGAGCCTTCGATCATTACAGTTTCTTTAGAATTGCTTGGTGTGTATATTTTTTTGATAGCTTGCTGGGCATTATCAGGCTCAAAATTCACTTGGACTATCTCTTTCTTTTTAGCGCCCATTATACCCTTTAGTGAAGGATATCTAGGTGTATTACAACCAGATTGAACGCTTATGCTTGCAGGTAGGCTCATTGTTACCCATTGAAAATATCCCGCTTCAAGCTCACGCTTAACTTTAATTGTGTCATTATTAATTTCTGTAGACATCGCAAGAGTAGCTGTGGACATGTTTAGCATCTCACCTAGCATAACACCAGTTTGCCCGAAGCCCAGATCATCAGATTGTAATCCTGATAAAATAAGGTCAAATTCCTCTTCTTTCAAAGCGCTTGCAAGAGCAGACGCTGTTATCAATGGATCTGTAGGCTCACTAGAATTTGTTAAAATATGTATTGCCCTATGAGCTCCTTTAGCTAGTGCTTCACGAATTACTTTTTGCACACGCTCCGGCCCCATGCTTACAATTATAACTTCACCGTCTCCGTTGTTATCAGATATTTTAAGGGCCTCTTCAATCGCATAATTATCACTCTCATTAACGACATAAGCGACTTGGGTTTCATCCAAGACCTTGTTTGAAGAATCTATATTAAGAGGTGATTCTGCTCCTGGTACTTGCTTAATTAAAACTGCGATTTTCATAAATGTTTCCTACAATATTTGAAACTGTGATATTAAAATTATGTTCCAAATTACATATTTATTAATTATTTAATTAAGCTAATTATCCAATTTTTAGCTATACGAAAAAATATTTGCCCCTTTTGTTGTTAAGCTGTACTTTTTGTGAGTCCAGAGTATTATATTATGTTCTTATTAATACGTAATTTCAAAAAATACACCTATTGAGGAGAAAAATATGAATAGATTTCTATCGAAAGCTTTATTTCTATCTATGTCAGCTACACTTATGTTTACCGCTTGTGAGGATGACGATGAAGGAGTGGTTAATGGAGATATTGTTGGAAGCTGGGAACTTGAAAGCTTAAATCTTTTATACGAAAGAGTTGTTAGTGTCCCTGCTGGTGAAGACCAAACAAAAGAATTCAAAAATTATATGGACTGGGATGCAAATGGCGATGCGGCTACTGCAGCATTTTTTCAGGCAATTGGTGAACAAGGTCGTCTAGGTGCAACCTTTAGCACTATTGACATTAAAAATGGAGACAATATTCCTGGATTCCCAAGAACAACTGCCCTTACTAGCCCTGCAGCTCTTACAGGTTTTGGTGTAAGCCTTCTCTTAACGATTGATGACGCAGCAAAAAGAGGTGAAGGTGCGACTTACAAGATCACAGGAACCTATCCAACTATCAGGCAAGCAGATTGTCAAACAACAATCACAGTTGCTCCTATAACAGATCAAGGGCTATACGTATCTGATTTTGATAGATCCGGTACTGAAAAACTTGGCAACTTTATGATCACCCCTGACCCAACATTGGGTGGTGCTGTTCTTCCTCCTTTTTACACAGGAGTATATGAAGTAGATGAGCACATGCATGATGGAGTAGCAGAAAAAGTTTTAAAAATTGACTACATCGATGAAGATGGTCATGATGAAAGATATAAAAATGTCCAAGAAACTTGGAGCGAAGCAGACGACAGAGTCATAACTGGCTACAATCTCTGGCATAATGATGCAGATGGCAACTTAGCCTCAGCTGATCCTAATCCTGCAGTATTGAATCCCTCATACAAAGGTGGGTACTTTAAGCACCCTACTCTTATGATTGAACAATATAGCTATCAATACACCTACTACTTTTACAACGCTGCGTTGTCACTAAGAGCTCAGCTTGCAGATCCAAAAAACCCTCTTACTGACTTAGATGGTGATGGTGCAGTTGGTGTCACTGACATGGTTGCTTTCATGCATTTTGATAATCTTGCTGGAGGCAATGGAGTTACTCCCCTAGGCGTACCTTACGCAAATATGGTTGATAGCTCTAAAGACCTTAATGGCGATGGTATTCCAGATCCAGTTGTTGTCAATGATAGTGGAACTATATTTTCCGGTGCAAATCCTAACGTTGGCGGAAAACTGTACTTTATTCAACGTGAAGGCCTATGTGTCCCAACAAACGAAGTTCTTACTGTAAAGTCTGAATGGGCTGCGCACGAAGAATAGATTAAATCGCTTAAGTGTATTTAAAAAAAGGGGCAATCGATGCTATTGCCCCTTTTTTAGTTCAAAAATCAAATGAAAAAATTTCTTCTCTATCACATAATTTATATTAGCTCAATCTTTGGGCAATTTTCAGTAACTGGAAAAATTTCAGACAAAAAATCTCGCACCCCTTTGCCTGGTTCTAATGTGCTTTTAATAGGTACAAATCTTGGTGCTGCGGCTGATGCAGATGGTAATTTTGAAATAGAGAATGTGCCAGAAGGTAGCTATGAAATCATGGCTACTTTTATTGGTTATGAGAATTTTAAGGCTAGTATTAGCGTTAATGCTTCTACGACTGGTTCTTTTGAAAACATGAATATTCAACTCTCTGTTTCTGCTATCCAACTTCAAGAATATGTTGTAACTGCTAGTAGGGGTAAGCGTGAGAAAATAACAGATGCTCCTGCTGCAATTTCCGTTATATCTGAACTAAAAATTCGAAGCGAAAGCAATCCTAATTTAGGTGATTATTTTAAAAATATTAAAGGTGTTGATTTCACCGCATCAGGTATGGATAGTTACAATCTAAGCGCTAGGGGTTTTAATTCTAGCTTTTCAAGCAGACTATTGACACTAACTGATGGAAGGATGGCGAATGTACCTTCTTTGCGACTAATTGCCTACAATACTATCCCAGTTACTTCTGATGATGTTAGTCAAATTGAAGTTGTACTTGGTCCATCATCAGCTTTATATGGGCCCAATGCGCACTCAGGCGTAGTTAACATCATAACTAAGAGACCTGCGCAATCTCTAGGTACGGTTGTAGGATACACTACTGGAACCCGAGAATTTAATAAAGCACAAGTTCGACATGCTGGTAAGCGTAATAATTTTAGCTATAAAATGTCAGCAGTTAATTTTACTGCTCACGACTGGAACTACATTGAGGTTGATGAGAAAAAAGAACATTATCGCCAATGGAGAGTAGATGGATTAGATGGTGATGAATTAGATGATCTATTTGATATGGGTCGCGCTGAATGGGATGGATGGGATATAAAAGTTGATCGCGATGGTGATGGTACGATTGACACTACCTATTTTGGAAAAGATAACATTCTGAAAGATTCAAATCTTGATGGCATTGAAGATCTTCCAGATTTTGACATAAAGAACCAACGCTTTGATCTTAGGATGGATTATGACTTTGCTGATGATCATTTTGTAAGTTTAAATTTTGGTCACGCTAGGGCCACGAATATTAATATTACAGGCATTGGTAGATATTTAGCATACGATTGGGTATACAATTTTTATCAAGGTCGTTGGATCTATAAAAATTGGTTCGCACAGGCCTACTTAAACACAAGTAATTCGGGAGAGACTCGCAATTTGAGAAACGGGGAAATTGTGAGAGATGAATCAAAGTTCTTTCATTTTCAATTTCAACACTCGACTGACCTTGAAAGGTTAATGAATACTCAATTTGTTTGGGGTGGAGACTATCAACGCACTATGCCTGAAACCTTTGGAACAATTTTACCAGATGGTACTGGTGGTCGTAGACCAATTAGTTTTCGACGAGATGGAAAAGACAATGATAAAGATGGAAAGATTGATGAGTGGGATGAGCTATTTGTTACAAATGAATTTGGTCTGTATGCGCAATCTCAAACTAAACTTACATCCTATTTAGAGTTGGTACTTGCAGGCAGAATTGATCTACACAGTGGACTTGTAGATGATAAAGATGGTTTCAATTTTTTAAATGATCCACTTGACGGTAGCACTAAAAACTATATTCCTCAAGTATCACCAAAAATTGGCTTACTATTTAAGCCTAGCGAAAATCATACATTCCGCCTCACTTCTGCTAAGGCTTTTAATACCCCAACATCACAAGGACTTTACCTTGATGTTAAGGCGGCGCAATATAGTATCTTTTCCGTAATGGCTAGAGGTAATTCTGAAGGTTATTCGTTTTATAGAGATTCAACCGATAATCTACTGTATTGGGATGTTAGGGCTAACTCCAAAACTGAGTTCCAATTAGCAAAAATACCTGAAGGCGCAATGCTTTATATACCAGCAGTGCTTGGTCGTCCCGGAACCGAGGTTAATCCCAATGACTACAGAAATGTTAATAAAATAGAGTCTGAAACTGTTTGGACACATGAGTTTGGTTATTCTGGAATTGTGTCTGATATGTTTAGAGTTACTTTTGATGTGTACAACAGCACGTACTCTAGCTTTGTAAGCGACCTTACTTTCATTACTCCAGTTGTACTTGATACTTCAAAGAATGGATGGTATGGCGTTGATAATCCCGATGCTGAAATTATGGGTGTTATTCCAACAATGCAGGGAAACACCTATGCTGACGGTGGCGACGGAGTAGTGGGTAGTAGATACATACCTTATGGCAGCGCTGAATGGAGTGATGTATTAAATATGACAAAAATATCTGGAGCTAATAGTGAAAGATCTAATATATGGGTTCTTTCACAAGCGCAAAGACAAGGCAATTGGATGGATGTCAATCAAAACGGTGATACGCTTGGTGCTTACATTACCGATGATTCATGGAGCGATTCTCCACCAATTGTTTTTACTAATATAAATTATGGAAAAGTAAGTCTTTGGGGAATGGATGCAAGTGTGTATGCATTTTTGTCAAAAAATATAACACTTGATTTAAATTTTTCATTTATAGGTAAAGACAAGTTTTTTAATAGACTTACTAGGGGATATGATCCAATAAACGCCCCGAAGTTTAAACTAAATGGTAAGTTAGCTTATATCGCAAAGAAGGGTTTGTTTGGAAATATTGGCGCGCGCTACATACCTGAATTTGAATGGTCATCAGGAGTCCATTTTGGAATGATTGAGAGTTATTTTGTTCTTGATGGTATGGCAGGTTACCGCTTCAATGAAAAATATGATCTACTGCTAAACATCAACAATATAAATGACAATCTCCACAGAGAGATTATTGGAGGCCCAAAACTTGGCAGACAGATTACGCTAAAGTTTAACGCAAAGTTTTAATTTAGATCAGTATCTATTGATCAATAGATACTATAACTCTTCCGGATTGCTTTCCCTTGTAAATCGCACTTATTTCTTCCTCTAAATTATTTAAAAATACTGTACGAGAAAATTTATCAATATCATCTATAAACCAATCTGTTGAGAGCTTTTTCCATAGAAGTTCTTTTTGCTTTAAACTGCGTTCAGCTGAATCTGCACCTAGAAGTTTATTTCCTCTTAAAATAAATGGAAAAACATTCGTGGTAAAATTTATACCACCAACATTACCGCAGCATGCGATGACACCATCTCGCTTTAAACATGTTAAAAGTCCAGATAAAACCTCTCCCCCAACAACGTCAACGGCTAAATCGTATATACCCTTAGACAATGGCTGACGAAATTTATCAAATAAATCCTCACGCGATATGATGGTGTTTGCACCCAAACTATTTAGGTACTCGCTGGATTCATTTTTTCCAGTAACCGCTGTTATTTCGGCACCCAATTTTGAAAGCAATTGAACAGCGATCGTTCCTACGCCACCCGTGGATCCTGTAACAACAGCATGTCTTTCTTCAATTCTACTATTCTTTGACAAGAGATCTATACATAGTGCAGCGGTAAGGCCTGCTGTTCCAATAGCCATAGCATATTTTAGTGAAATTGTTTCAGGAAGCTTGATTACCCAATCACTTGGAACTCTAATGTATTCAGAAAATCCTCCAGGAGTATTCATTCCAAGGTCATACCCTGTAACGATTACTTGATCGCCTTCATGAAATTTTTTATTACTAGAGGAAATGACGATTCCAGAAGCATCAATGCCAGGGGTATGAGGATATAGCTTTGTTACGCCCTTATTGCCAAGTGATGAGAGCGCATCTTTATAGTTTAAAGATGAGTATTTAACTTTAATCGTTACTTCGTTATTAGGCAATTCTTCAAATTTTTTTGTTTCAATTTTTCTAGAAAAAACATCATTCATTTTTTCTCTTACAACAAAAGCTTTGAATTCTTTAATCATATCATGCCCATCTTTTTGCATACTACCTGTAACATAATCTCATCCGTTCCACCCGCTATTGATGTGAGTCTACCATCTCTATAAATTTTGGATGCAGGGTTTTCCCACGTATAACCCATACCGCCCCAATATTGTAAACACACATCTGAAACCTCTCTACACAATCTACCGCTTTTTAGCTTAGCCATAGATGCAAGGTAAGTCATATCCTTTCCAGACATAAATAGTTCGCAAGCTTGATAGGTAAGTGACCTCAAAGCTTCTACTTCGGTTTGTAACTCAGCCAATCTAAAATGTATTTGTTGATTTTCTATAACAGGCTTTCCAAAGGTGGTGCGATCTCTGCAATATTCAATTGTAATATTAATACATTTTTCAAGAACAGTAATTACGCTTACGGCTAAAAAAAGTCTTTCTTCCTGCAATTGTTGCATTTGAATATTAAAACCCTGTCCTTCTTTGCCTATGCAAAATCTTTTGGGGATCCTTACATTGTCAAAATGAACTGGCGCTGTATCAGAAGTTATTTGACCCAACTTTTCAATTTTGTTACCAACGGAAACTCCTTTGGTAGATGCAGGAATTAGAATCAAAGATTTATTTTTATGAGAATCTTCATCGCTTGTATTTGCCAATGTGCAGAAAAAATCAGCTTGCTTTGCATTTGTAATCCACATTTTTTCGCCATTTACTACATAATCATCTCCATCGGTTCGCGCAGAAGTTTTAATCGCTGCAAGATCTGATCCAGCTCCAACTTCGCTTAAAGCAAGGGCTGCTACATACTCCCCCTTAATGGCTGGAGCTAAAAAATCGCTTTTGAGTTCATCGGTTCCAAAACGATCAATTGAAGGTGTTGCCATATCAGTGTGCACACCAATAGCGGTAATAACCCCTAAATCCCAAGCTTGTCCCAGTGCTTCTGCAAACGCTAAACCATAACTGTAGTCGAGACCCATCCCTCCATAGTTTTTACTTTTTGTAATACCCAATAAATCAATTGAGCCCAATTTTTTAAAAAGGCTATGTGCAGGAAACATTCCAGCCTTTTCCCATTCATCTATGTAGGGGTGGATTTCGTTAATAGCAAAATCACGTACGGTATCGATTAACGCAAGATGTTCTTCGGAGTATAACATAATATACTTTCTTAATTGTTTAGCAAAATTAAAGCTATATACTACCCTAATTTAAATCAATCTTTCCAAAACGTATTAAAACTTTAGCTTTTCCTGAAATTCTTTCTTCACCGTTTTCATTTACCGCTTTCAATCGCAGAACATAAGTTATGTTTCCATGTTTATCTGTATTCTTTTTTAATATTTTTCCAGTGCACATAATCTTATCATTCAAGTGGGTCATCGAAACAAATTGAGAGCTAAAATCGGTCAATGTATTTTGTGGAAAAATGTTGGTAAGCATTCTACCTAGATATGACATTATAAGCATTCCATGCGCAATTATATTTGGCAATCCAGATTGCTTTGCAAAATCACTATCTAAATGTATTGGATTAAAATCACCAGATGCTTCAGCATATTTTTTTAATGTTTCCTTAGAAACGTTATCAATGTATAGTGATGGTATCTGATGACCGGCTTTAAACTTCGTAATATCATTAGAACTCATCTAATTGCTAGCGTTGATACAGATTCTGCTATTTTTACACCATCTTGATTTTTGTATTTTGCTCGAAAAACTATAAAAGTTATTTCACCATTTTTTCTCTGAAATACATCATCAATCCTATATTTCATTTCAATTACATCCTCAGAATAAATCGGATGAAAGTACTTGTAATCCTGACCTGCATGCAATACACTGCTTAACGAAACATTAATTTTCTCTAAATATTCATATGGATTTTCTTGCTGCATTGCAATAACAGTTAAGAATGTTGGAGGCGCCATAATGGTTGAGTAGCCATTATCTCTAGCTGTGCGCTCATCAAAATAGATTGGGTCGACTTGACCCGTTGATCTAGAGAATGCTACTAATATTTCCTTTTTTACCTTGAAGGTAATAGCGGGATATTCTTTTCCAATTAGATTTTTATTTAAAACTTTTTTCTCCATTTTTTATCATTGAATCCAAAAGTTGAGGTGGGGAAAATCTTTTTCCATACATATTGCTCAATTGATTTGCTTTATCGCGAAATTTTTTAAGACCGTAATTATTTATAAACTGAATTACACCTCCAGTGAACAAGGGAAATCCCCATCCATGAATACTTCCTATATTTGCATCTATTTCTGACTCAATAACTTTTTCCTCAAAACAACGTACAGCTTCAATAGACTGAGAAAAATAGAAACGCTCAACCATCTCCTTTTGGCTAATTGGTTTTTGAAGAGACTGAAAACGCTTTGTAATTCCCGGCCAGATAAATTTTTCACTATTTTTAGGGTATTCATAGAACCCCTTTCTGTGTGCTTTACCAAGCCTTTTGGCATCGTTTAGCATAAAATCAATAACCTCATCCCAAGGGTCATCTGATTTTGAAACTGTCTCTATGCTCAGGTCCTTAATAGACTGATCGCGAATATCTGCTAATAATTTTATACTAATTTCATCAATGACCGACAAAGGTCCAACAGGAAAACCGGCTGCCTTTCCAGCTGATTCAATATCAACTGGGTTATTTCCCTCAACCAAAAGCGACATGCCCTCTTTTGCGTATCTCTCAAAGACTCTTGTGGTATAAAAACCCCTACTATCATTGACAACAATAGGTATTTTTCCAATTTTAATTGCAAAATCAAACGCCTTAGCTAAAGTGTGATTTGAGGTTTTTTTACCCTTTATAATTTCAACTAGTTTCATTCGATTAACTGGTGAGAAAAAATGAACACCAATAAATTTTGCTGGATCAATTGATTTTTCAGCTAAAACTGTAATTGGGATAGTTGATGTATTTGATGCAAAAACTTTGTCATTTAAAATATTTTTCTCAGCTTGAATAGTCACGCTACCTTTCAATTTCTGATCTTCAAAAACTGCCTCGATAATAAAATCGCAACCTTTTAGTTTGCTGTATTCATCTGTTCCAGTTACTCTACCTAAAATTTCTTTAGCAGTCTTATCGCTAATAGATTTCTTTTTAACCTCACTCTGAAGGATGTTATCAATTTTCTTTAAACCCTTTTCAACGCTTGACTTACTTAAATCAACCATTACTACATTAAGACCAGCTTTGGCAGATACATAAGCAATTCCATGCCCCATCAAGCCTGCGCCAATCACCCCAATTTTTTTTGTGAACGTTTCCGGGACACTACTTGGCCTGCTTGATCCTGATCTTATTTGTCTTAATTGAAACCAATTTGCATTAATAATATTTTTAGTTGATTTTTGCATTAACAATTGAGTGTAGAACCTGGATTCAATACGAGTTGCCGTTTCAAAGTCAACTAAAGAACCTTCAACAACTATACTAAGAATAGTTTCAGGGGCAGGAAGATTTCCTCTGGTCTTCTTCCTTATTTTAGCTGGAAAAATCGAAACTAGAGCAGTATTTTGAGAGCTATGAGCATTGCCATAAGGAAATTCAAAGCTTTCCTGGTCCCAGGGTTGCAATGCATTCGGGTTTGATTTTATCCATTGAGTAGATCGTTTAATCAAGTCATCTTTAGACATCACAAGTTCATTCAGAAATCCTAAGTCAATAGCCTCATTTACATTGAATCGATATCCATTCAAAAGAAGATTTAATGATTTTTCAATTCCAATAATACGTGTTAGTCTAGCTATGCTGCCGTATCCTGGCAAAATTCCATTTTTTACTTCTGAAAACTCAAATCCTATACTTTGTTTTTGAGTCGAAATTCGATACTTGCAGGCCAAAGCGAGCCCAATATTAAGACCTGATAGCGAGCCGTCAATTGCGGCGATGACTGGAGCATTAATTTTTTCTATTCTTCTAAGTACAGCGTTTTGAGATTCAATGTATTCGTAGCAGGTGTCTGGTTTATCAAAATTGATAAGTGAGTCAATATCATATTTTGATAGAAAAGACTTTTTTGTAAATAATAATATGACGCCTTCTAGCTCGCTCTCTTCTTCAAGTTTGATTACATTTTCTAGCAAACTTTTAGAAAAGTTTTGATCTAATAAATTTTCTTGTTTGCCATCATACTCTAAAGAGATAATAACTATGTTGTCTTTATTTTTTTTATACATCACGACCTTTAATGCTTAACGCTATATCCTTTCAATGATTGTAGCTATTCCCATTCCCCCTGCGACACACAATGTAACTAGTCCTGTGGCTTTACCTTGATATTCAAGCTCGTCCAATAGTGTACCTAATAATATTGAGCCTGTGGCTCCCAGAGGGTGGCCCATTGCAATAGAACCACCGTTAACATTAATATTATCCATATTATTTAGATTCATTTCATTTATAAATCTCAAAACTACTGCCGCAAAAGCTTCGTTTACTTCAATCAGGTCAATGTCCGAAATATTCATTTTTGCTCTATTTAAAGCTTTTTTTGTCGCTGGCGCAGGACCGGTTAACATAATCGTTGGATCTGTAGAACATGTAGCAATAGAACGAATAATTGCACGAGGTTTAAGATTTAATTTTTTCCCTATTGATTCAGACCCAAGTATTGTGAGAGAAGCTCCATCAACTATCCCTGACGAGTTTCCTGCTGTATGAACATGGTTGATCTTTTCAACTCCAGGATATTTTTCTTTGGCAAATGCATCAAAACCTATTTGACCAATTCTTTCAAAAGCAGGTTTAAGATTAGATAGTTCTTTTATGGTGCAGTTTTCTCTTATATGTTCATCTTTATCAAGCAGTAGCATTCCATTTTGATCAAAAATTGGAATCATTGATTTAAATTTATTTTTTGTGTGTGCCACCGCTGCTCTTTTTTGGGATATAAGCGCTAATTCATCCAGCTCTTTTCTGGAGAATCCATCGATAGATGCAATTAGGTCTGCACCGATCCCTTGGGGGACGTAAGTATTATTTAAACTGACTTTAGGCTCAAAGGCCATTGAACCTAAATCAGAACCCATTTGTACTCTAGACATTGATTCAATACCACCCGCTACTACAAGCTCTTCCCAACCAGATCTAATTTTCATAGCAGCAAGATTTATAGCCTCGAGGCCCGAACCACAACATCTATTAATTTGCATTCCAGGAACGTCGATATCCCATCCCGCATATTGCGCTGCAGTTTTAGCGATATTTGCACCCTGATCCCCTACTGGCATAACACATCCAATAATTACATCATCAATTTCTGAAGTATCTAAATCATGCCCCATCGAAAGAGCAGACATAAGTTTTGATAATAGATCTGTTGGAGTTATCTCATGGAGTGATCCATTCCTTCTTTTGCCCCTAGGTGTCCTAATAGAGTCATATATATAGGCTTCATTCATAATAATTTTGCTTTTAATATTTAAAAAAAATTGAGGTTAAATTTAACTTATTTTATAGAATTAAAACTTAAGATAACGAACAAAAGCAAATGAGCAAAATTGTAACAATAATTTTATCCAATATTCTATTCTTCGTTGGGACGATAATTTTACTGTGGTCAGTAATAAGATTAATAGAAAGAAGAAAAAAATGAGATATCAAACGCACTTCAAAATAAAACAGGACCGCAGAAAACTGGGAGCGGGGGAACAACCAGCTTTCTTAAATGCGGACCTGTTAAAATGCATTAAAATTTATTTAGGCAATTGAGTCATGACAAGCACTAATTTAATTCTCATTATTATAGTGAGTTTCAAATGTTAGAGTATCTAATTTCAATAGATAAGCTATTATTTAGTTTTTTTAATAGTACCATTTCGAACGCTTTTTTTGATATATTTTTTCCAATTATTACAAATCAAGATATATGGATTATTCCGATTCTTGCCGGGGTAGTTACTTTATCTATAAAAGGCGAGTATCGTGGTAAGATCTGTTCTGCTATTCTAATTATTGCAATAATTTTAGCGGATTACACCTCTGCTCAAATTTTAAAACCGTACTTTTCACGTCTAAGGCCCAGCCATGAATTAATTGATGGAATTCAATTGTTAGTACCTAGGGGAGGTAAGTATGGTTTTGTGTCTTCACATGCAGCGAATATGTATGCCGCTGCAACTATTCTAGGGTATTTTTATTTTAAGTATAAAAAAATATTTTTCACTATTGCTGCACTGGTTGCATTCAGCAGAGTTTACGTTGGGGTTCACTATCCCGCAGATATTATCTTTGGAGGTTTTTTAGGTTATGGCCTAGGATGGATAGTTCTAACTATTTGGACAATGATAAAGATAAGAGGTCTTAAGGGTGAAAAGAATTGGGCAAAATATTAATTAGGCAAGGAATCCTCGGGGGTATTCAGTGGGTATTCTCCAAACCCATCTCTTTCAGGAGATACGATTTTTCCATGCTCATTTTCATATCGATCAATGTTGTCTTTAAGAGCGGACAAGAATGCTTTGGTATGTTGAGGGGCCATAACTATTCGTGAATGAACTCTAGCCTTTGTAACACCTGGGAGTATCTTTGTAAAATCCATAACAAATTCTGCAGGAGAATGTGTAACTACAACAAAATTTGAATATTCTCCTTCACTAGTTTCTTGCGATAGTTCAATATTAATCTGTTGAATATTTTTTTTATTTTCCATATCTAGTCATTCTTCTTTTTGGTTTTACTTTGATTAAAATCTTGCCATTCTTCTTCAATTCCTTCAAAATCTTCATAGCCTTTTATTTCTTCATCGAGTGCTTTTTGCTTATAAATTTCCATCTCAGTTTCGTACAATGTAAAAATGTCTTTTTTCTTTTCAAAGTCATCAGGGTCAACATCTTCTTCGTCTTCAGGCTCTAAGCGCTCAACATCTTCACTATAAACTTTTGGATCAAAGAAATCAAGATCCTCAACCAATGCATTAGCCATTAAGTATTCTAGAAAATCTAAATACTTACGGTCTTTTAAATCTGTTTTACAATGTGTGCAAGTGAGAGAATCTCTGATATCAACTTCATCAAGAGAACCTTCGCATGCTGGACAAATAATACCTTCTAACATTAATTTTTTCCTATTAAATGGGAAACGAATATAATCGGAGTATCATGCTAGGTCAATTACTTTCAACTAATTATTTGCGATTTTTTTATAAAAGACCTCTTCTATCGTGCTGAAAACCATATTTCTTCTACCCTTGACTTCTTTGGCAGTTAAAATGAATTTATTAAAATCCATTTTATCAAGCTTTCTGTCAACATACCATGAAAACGCAGGTAGGTAATTAGGTATAAAACCAAAACTTGAAATCATTGAAGCTGGATTAATCACAGAGCCGGTATTGATGAGAGTTCCGATTGCTGTTTTTACATGATCGCCAATAAAACACCCGATATGAAGCCTGTTAGTATCTATCATCTTTTCATTTACTTTGACTTTTACAGAGGAGTAATTATTTTTAAGATTACTGTTTGAAGTGCCCGCACCTAAATTGACCCACTCCCCTAGAAAAGAATCGCCAATATGACCCTCATGAACTTTATTTGAAAAACCCTGAATAACTGAAGATTCTAATTCGCCACCTATTTTACAATTTTCCCCAATGACGCTATCTTTAATTTTAGTTAAGGGGCTTATAATTGTATTAGGCCCTACATAGGCTGGACCCTCAATATAAGATTGTCCACATACTTGTGCATTATCATCAATAATCACTGGTCCCTTTTCAGCGTTGATTAATACACCCGGCATTATGCTTGCGTTATTAATATAAATTTTATCAGGGTTGATAAGGTGCGTAACGGAAAAATCATCTTTATCAATAGCGTCTAAATCAATGATGTCCTCATTGATAGTTTGATTGATCGATTTTATTATATCCCATAAATAATTACACTGGTTAACTGAAATGTTTTCCGATTTAACGTCAATTGGTTGACATTTTAGTGGCCCTCCGTTACTGTTCCATTTTTCTGCATTTGAAGAAGAGATCCTAGCGGCAACCAGACGACCGGAATTCAAGAATGCGGTATTATCTACTAAGACTTTTTTTACATCATCTTTAGTCCAAATAACAGATCCGGAAATCCAAATACCATCTTCGAAATAATCAGGATTAACACTAAAGTCTGGGTGCTGCTCCGATACAACTTCCTTAATATGGTCCCTGACAATTAATGATACGGAATATTCAGGAAAGACTTTTATTATTCGTTCTAAAAATGTTGACTGCCCAATCCTTACATCAAAAACTGCTCTAGTTGAGGTGATTGGAAAAAAATCTGAAAACTGACTATCTTCGAATACGTATATCTTCATTCAATACCTAAAATTTGAAATATTTCTTTAAAACCGCTCTCCGCCAAATCTTCACCTTTTCTACGAATCATGATATTATATATTTTTTCACCCTCTTCGCTATAAAAACCTATCTTCATTGGAGCATTTATAATTTTGGAGAGAGCAGCTGATGAAGGAGCAAATTCTTGGTTGAGGTCTAGGATTGTATCAACACTAATTTTTTTACAAGCTCCAATTAATTCTTTTCCAGGCTTACCCCACCGATTTAAGTCTTCGTCTGAGTAAAAGATATAATCGCTAAACTCATCGATTTCGATCAGTTTTCCAATAATTTCAGGGCCAAGTAATTTCATATTTCTTTTCTTTCTCGGACCTAAAGCATTCCTCATTGACTCTAAAAATCTTTTTGCTAAATCTGATTCTGTTGCATGTTCTGGCAAAATGATCAGATAACTAATTGGGATTTTTCCTCTCTTTTTAATTGCAAGAGAATCAAATCCGAGCTTACCTCTGGAGCGCAATCTTTTCCACCACTGCAATGGCTTAGATGATGTTATCTTGTTCATATAGTAAAATCTAATTCTTAAGCAACAATATCAAACCTAAAATTGTATTAACTTCATTCATTCTTGAAAGGATAAAATTCAGTGAATATTCGAAAACAACTATTATGGGGAGGTCTTGGGTGGGTCCTAGGAGGACCTATTGGAGCAATTATCGGATATTCGCTTGGTAGTATGAAAGATCAAAGTAATTATTCTAATAACTACTTTGATTCAAAATCCTACCCAAGTACACAGCCTGGCGATTTTATGGTTTCACTGCTCGTGCTATTTGGTGCAGTAATGAAAGCTGATCGAAAGATGCTTAAATCTGAACTTGATTTTGTAAAGACATTTTTAGCAAAAGAATTCAACTCAAAACAAGTACAGGACTTTATGGCGCTTTTTCGGGATATTCTTAAACAAGATTATCCAATGAGTGACGTCTGTAAACAAATCGCAAGATCGATGGATCATCCTAGCAGATTAGAATTAATACATATATTATTTGGACTATCTTTATCAGATGGAAATATTCATCCGAATGAAGAGAAATTAATTCACACTATCTCAAATTATTTAAATATTAATAAAAACGATTTTTCATCTATTAGAGCTATGTTTATTAAAGATATTGAATCTGATTATAAAATATTGGAGATACCTAAAAGCTCTACAGATGAGCAAGTAAAAAAAGCATATCGTAAAATGGCTATAAAATACCATCCCGACAAGGTTAGTCACCTTGGAGAGGAAGTAAAAAATCTGGCTGAAGAAAAGTTTAAGATGGTAAATCAAGCATATAGCAATATTAAAAATTCACGAACTGCTTCTGTATAAAATCAAAGGTCTATAGAATCATGTTAAAAAAAGCTGGAAAATATCCTTTCACTCGTGGTATTTATAAAAATATGTATAGAGATAGGTTGTGGACAATGCGGCAATATGCTGGCTTTACTTCAGCAGAAGAATCAAATAAGCGTTATAAATATCTAATTAGTCAGGGAGTAGCTGGACTTTCGGTGGCCTTTGATCTACCTACGCAAATAGGATATGATCCTGATCACGTAATGTCGGAAGGTGAAGTTGGGAAAGTTGGTGTTCCAATTGCCTCTATTGATGACATGAGCGCTTTGTTTAAGGACATAAACTTAAAAGATGTCTCAACATCAATGACAATAAATTCTACCGCAGCTATTTTATTATCATTTTATATTATTTTAGCTGAAGAAAAGGGTATTGCATTAAAAAAATTAAAGGGAACTATCCAAAACGATATACTCAAGGAATATCTTGTCAGAGGGACATACATTTATCCTCCGAAACACTCAATGAGATTAATTACAGATATTTTTTCTTTTTGCGAAACCCATATGCCAAAATGGAATCCTATTTCAATTTCTGGCTACCATATTAGGGAGGCTGGATCTACGGCTTCACAGGAGATAGCGTTCACATTTGCTAATGGAATAGCTTATGTTGAGGCTGCAATTAAAGAGAAGCTAGATCCAAATATATTTGGAGAAAGACTGTCTTTCTTTTTCAATTCGCACAATGGTTTTCTTGAGGAGATAGCAAAATTTCGCGCTGCTCGTGAAATTTGGGCGAAGATAATGAAAAAACGATTCAGTGTTACCAATGAAAAGGCGATGATGTGCAGATTTCACGTTCAAACTGGGGGCTCTACGTTAACGGCACAACAAGTTGAAAACAATATTTCACGAACAACTATTCAAGCTCTGTCCGCTATTTTAGGTGGAGCGCAATCTTTACACACTAATTCTTACGATGAAGCGCTCGCACTCCCTACAGCAAATTCTGCTAAAATTGCTCTACGGACACAACAAATCATTGCGCATGAAACTGGAGTTGGGAAATTTATAGACCCCCTTGCTAATAGTGAGCAGGTAGAAAGATTAACCAAAAGAACAATAGATGAAGTACATGATATTTTAGCTGAAATAGATAAAAGAGGAGGTGCTGTTAGTGCACTAAAAAATGGTTGGATACAAGATGAGATCGCAAATAGCTCGTATAAATTTCAACAATCTATTGATGAAAAGAAAAAGATAGTTGTAGGTCTTAATAAATATATAGAGGAAGAAGAGGTTGATATTAATCTCCAAAAGATTGATGAAGTTGCTTTAAAAAAACAAGTATCTAAAATAAAGGGTTTTAAAAAAAATAGAGATCAATTAGATGTAAAAACTAAAATTAAAGACATTGAAGATTGTTCTAAAACAAAAGAAAATTTAATGCCTAAAATTATTAATGCCGTTCGATCAAAATGCACACTTGGTGAAATATCAGATGCAATGAGAAAATCTTTTGGAGAATACAAATAGTCTAAATTTATTTGTTATTTTATTCAAATATTTTTAATATTTGTAGTTACGTAAAAAAATTATAAAAATCATTTAACATAGGCCTTGTTATGAAAAAATTTAATTTATTCATTTTTACTTTAATTATTTCATGTTCGCAACAAACAGCTCCGCCTTTAAATCTTGAAGATGATCAAAAGCCTATATCAGAATCTCAAAATCAACGTGCAACATTACCCGAGCCACCAGAAGCAACCTTTGCTTCTAACGAAGAGGAAATCGAAGAGCCCGTTTTAGTTGATGAAGTTGAATCAGGTCCCTTACCAGATGTCGTAGAAGATGTAAAAGAAGTTGACCCATCAGATGAACTAAAACTATCATCAAATCTTTATCAAGACTTTGCTTGGGAAAAATATATGGTTGAGCCTGGTGATTTTTTAGTCAAAATAGCCAAAAAGGAATACGGTGACTTTAAACTCTGGAAATACATTTATGAATGGAATAAAGAGCAAATTGGTGATAATCCAAATATCATTTACCCTTACAACTTTTTTAATTTGCAAAAAGAACGATTAAAAGCAAAAACATTTGAGCCCACTTATTTAGATTATGTTGTTCAGTCAGGTGATAATCTTTGGAGTATAGCCGGTAAACAATATGGTGATTCAAAGTCATGGATTATTTTACTTTGGGATAATGAAGATTCAATCAAATCAACCTCTGGCATTTTAAGTCCAGGCACAGTTTTAAGACTCAGAGAAAAACTCGATCCAAATTCCTAACAATTCGTTATCAGTAAAACTGATAACGTCTTTAACCAAATCAAACGTTCTCACCAAAAATATTTTTTATGCTGGGAGCACTGAATCTACTAACAAAGAAGCTTGGGATATAATTAGTAAGGGTACCTCATCTGGCATAGTCATAACAGATGACCAGTTTAATGGAAAAGGCCAAAGAGGTAAAAAATGGATTTTCCAAAAAAATAAAAGTGTAGCTTTTTCAATTTTTACTGATCTTGAAATAGACTCTGATAAGATTGGATTCCTTCCACTTATATGTGGTGTATCAGTAAAAAAAGCTTTGACCGATTTCGATGCTTCGATATCTTTAAAATGGCCAAATGATATCATCCTTAATGGAAAAAAAATTGGGGGTATACTTTGTGAATCAAAGATTAGAAAATGTAAATCAAAAAATATTGTTATCGGAATTGGTTTAAATATCAATCAAACAGATAAAGATATTCATGATTTAAATATTTTAAACGCAGGGTCCCTCAGAGTAGAATATAATATGGCGTTTAAAAGAGAAGAGATTATTTCTTCAATATTAAATAGCCTAGAAAACTTACTTATGCTTTTCCCAAATAACAAAAGCGCTATATTATATGATTGGGAAAGGTCGTGCTTACATTTAAACAAGGCTATAGAGCTGACAGTTGGTTCTAAAAAAGTAAAAGGTATTTTTATTAAACTGGGAAATAATGGGTGCGGAGTTGTTGATATTGATGGCAGGTTGATTGATATATCATCAACAACAATATCTTAATTTTTATAAAGTGGGGAGATCTTAGCCCTTATCTCATAAGTATTAAATTTCACTGATAGTTTTTTTTTGAATAAAGAATCGAGCTTAAGAATATCATCTCTACTTATATCTGAGATAGTATTTATTCCAAATAAAATTAAATTGTGATTATTTGTACTTACTACTCGAATATCGTGAATATTTTTAATTCTTTTATCGTTTTTTGAGATTACTTCAAGCTCCTTTTTAACCTTTTTCACTATTGGATTTTCAGGGTGTACTGGATCAATATGAACTGTAGGCTTAACGCCCATCTGATTCTTAAGTAATGATTCAACTTCCTCTGAAACATCATGCGTTTCAGCTGCAGTTTTTTTAGCATCGACTTCAACATGAAGACTAATATATTTTTCATGTCCATAATGGTGAATAATAATATCGTGAACCCCAAGTGCTTGATTTACACTTAAAGCAATTTGTCTGATTTTATCCAGCTCATCGGAATCTGGTGGGGTCCCAATTAATTCATCAACGGAATCACGTGCTATATCAAAACCTGTATAGATCAATAATAGTGAAACTCCTAACCCTACCCAACCATCAATAGCTGAATAGCCAAATTTCCCAGCAATAAGAGCAATTATTACAAGTGTGCTTGAAATAGCATCCATACGGTGATGCCAAGCATCAGCATGCAACAATCCAGATGCAATTTTTGAAGATAAGAATTTTGCATACCTCGCGGTGAACTCTTTTATAAGAATTGTTAAAAATACCAACCCTACCATCCACCATTCTGGTTTTGAAATTATAGGATTTCGAATTCTTTCGATAGAAACTTCTATAAATTCAATTCCAGCAACGCACAACAAAACTGCAATTATTAAAGTAGCGACGTACTCTGCTCTCCCATGTCCATAAGGATGCCTTGAATCAGCAGGCTTGTCTACTTGTTTAAATCCCCAGATAACTATAAATGAGGTAATCATGTCCGATAAGGTATGAATTGCGTCTGCAATAAGGCTAATTGCACCAGTAATTAAACCTAGGATAAATTTTACAATAAATAAAAAGAGGTTAACTGCGATCGATATTTTCCCCTGAAATATACCGATTTTAGCTCTGTATAGCGTACTAGTCTCTTTAAGGTCTGGAATTAATTTGTTAGTTAATTTTTGAAACACAAATTAACTAAGACTTAGTATCGATAAGTTGATTTAAGAATCGTAAGCAGCAATTCCGGTCTCATGTTCTCCAACAATCAATGAATGCATCTCATGAGTACCTTCATACGTAAAAACTGATTCGATATTAGCCATATGTCTAATAGGAGAATAATCTATAGTTATTCCATTTCCTCCCAATATTTCTCTACATTTTCTAGCAATATCTCGAGCTATAACACAATTATTTCTTTTCGCTAATGATACCTGCTGAAATGTCATCTTTTTTTCATCTTTTAATCTTCCCAAGCGATAAACCAATAGTTGGCCTTCAGTGATATCGGTTACCATATCAGCAAGTTTCAATTGGGTTAGTTGATATCCAGCAATGGGTTTTGAAAATTGTTTTCTTTCTTTTGAATAATTCAACGCAGTATTGTAGCAATCTACTGATGCTCCTATCATTCCCCATGCGATTCCAAATCTCGCCTGTGTTAAGCAGCTAAGAGGTCCTTTGAGACCTTCAATATGTGGTAAGCGAGATGAATCTGGAACTCTTACATCAGCAAATGAAAGCTCTGATGTTATCGATGCGCGTAGACTCAACTTTCCATGAACATCACTGGATGAAAATCCAGCAGTACCTTTTTCAACTAAAAATCCTCTAATAACATTATTCTCATCATTTGCCCAAACAACTGCTACATCTGCAATAGATCCATTAGTAATCCACATTTTGTTACCGTTTAAGATCCAATCATCGCCATCTCTTTTACAGTTTGTTATCATGCCGCCTGGATTAGATCCAAAATTAGGCTCAGTTAATCCGAAGCAGCCTATCTTCTTTCCAGATCCTAAATCTTTTAACCATTTATCTTTCTGTTCATCAGAACCGAACTTATGAATTGGGTACATGACTAAAGATCCTTGAACACTTGCAAATGACCTGAGCCCTGAATCGCCTCTTTCAAGCTCATGAAGAATCAAACCGTATGCTACATTGCTTACCCCAGCGCCGCCGGAAGATTGAGGAAGTGATGATCCAAAAAATCCAAGCTCTCCTAATTTAGTTGATAAATCTAGTGGGAATGTTCCGTTTTCATAATACTCATTGATAAGGGGCATAAATTCAGATTGAACAAATTCATATGCAGTTTTTTGAATTAAAAGCTCTTCCTCTGATAAAAGATCTGTGATGTTGTAAAAATCTGGACCTAAGTCTTTCATAAAACCTCTATTATTTAAATATAAAATTACACACTTTATATTTATTATAAAGAAACAATCTCTCTTTGTTCCAAAATACCCATTGATACTAAAAATGGATCTTTTTCTTGTTCTGCAATAAACGATTCTTTTGTTCTAATAGAGTTCCATTTATTTTTAATTATTATCTGACCTATCACACCTCCGAGTGAATTTCCAGGGCCGAGTGCGATTAATTTATCTGGACAAAATTCTTTTAATGCTGTTGTAATAGATTTGGTAAAGCTATAAGATTCAGTAACCTGAGATCCGATGGTATACTTATATAATTTTAGAGAGTCGGTGCCATATGGCGACCAAACATAACCTCTTCCATCAATAATGGGAATACTTGGTTTTAAAAAAAACGATTTTGGTATTTTGTCAAAACCCTTGGATGAAATTTCATGCATTAATGGTGTATGGAATGCCCCATGGTAAGGGATTTGAAGAGGATAATTTTCAATAGGAGGCAATCTTTTTAATAGATTTTTAAGTGATTCTTCGCTCCCACCTACTACTACATACCCTCCTAAATTTATAGATACAAATGCTTTTACTTTATTTATTTCATCAAATACTTTTTGCTTAATCTTCTTATCTATTATCCAATCTTCATTGACTATGGGGTATATTAGTTGCCCTCCAACTAATTTTTTTTCCATCATAGATCCCATTGTATTAATTAACTCATACCCATTATCAAAAGATACGGATTCAGAAAAAGCTAATGCGCTATACCAACCCATCGAGTTTCCTGTTATAGCAACAATTTCGTATTTAGTTTGATCGATCGAAAGAAAATCATTCAAACTACAAGCGTAAATCAAAGAAGATGCATTTTCACCTACCATGTGAACTTTTGATTTAAAATTCATCGAATCAAGATCGGAAATTCCAAGCCGTCCATCTTCTTTTCTTCTTTTGTCAAATAATGATAGATAAGAAGAAATGTTATTTTTATAATTATTTATATATCCAGTTGTTTCTCTTGAATAAGATCCACGCCCTGGGCAAACCACTACCACTCTTTGCCTATTCATTAAACAACTCTAAGGCAGCTTTTACAATGGAATCTTTACTAACGAGTGTGGACGTAGCGCCATCTCCAATAGGTATAAAACTATTTTTAGATGCATGCAGTTTGAGCTTGAACGGTTGTTTACATGCAACATGTAAATCTGCAAGCAAACCCTCACCATAGGATCCAGATTTTCTGCACTCTTCAACAATGAGTATATTCGAACAATCTCCAATCACATTTAGCAAATTCTCTATATTTATCTCAGACAACCAACGAAGATCAACAATCTGGATACCCTTTTTTAATTTCTCTTCAATATCTTTTTTGGCTTGAAGTGATAAGTATAATCCATTTCCATAGCTTAAAATTGTTACTGCTTTTCCACTCCCATACTTTTTAACCTCTCCAATTGGTATTTCCTCTTTTTGGTTTGGATATTTAAAGCTCCACTTTTCATCGCCCTTTACAAGCAAATCCTTTGTCATGTACAATGCAATTGGCTCGATAAAAATTACTATTCTTTTTTGTTCGTAGGCAGTCCTTACTGCTGATCTTAACATTTTTACAGCATCTTCACCGTTCGAAGGAATAGCCAGAATCAGTCCTGGAATATCTCTGAAAATAGATAAAGAGTTATCATTGTGGAAGTGTCCACCAAACCCTTTTTGGTATGCTAACCCAGGAACTCTAACAATCATTGGATTAGTATATTGGCTATTTGAAAAAAATGATAAAGTTGCTGCTTCACCTCTAATCTGATCTTCTGCATTATGAAAATAAGCCAAAAACTGTATTTCGGGTATTGGCACAAATCCATTGTGACCAAAACCTGAAGAAAAACCTAAAATCGATGTTTCGTCTAATGGGCTATCAAAAACTCTTCGAGCACCAAACTTTTTATACAAATCTGCTGTTACATGATAAACGCCACCCTTCTTTGCAACATCTTCGCCAAACACAACTGTGTTGGGGTATTCCAATAAAATATCGTGAAGGGCGTAGTTAATCAGTTTTGCCATGTGATATTTTTGACTTAATCTGTCAAACTCTTTACCAAAAATGATTTTACGTTCACTCGATTTAGGTACTTTAGGCTTAATTCTTTTAGTATCATTCGGTATAATTGATGACATAATTTTATTAGGATCAACTAGTTTAGGTCGACCTGAAGCGTACTCAAAAACTTTACATATTCTTTTCCTGCTTTTTTCATATAGATCAATAATATCATTAGCGCTTAAGTATTTATTATCAATTAAAATCCTTGCAGAAAAAAGCAAAGGGTCTTGTCTTTCTATATCATTTAATTCTTTTTGTGACCTATAGGCTGTTTCAATATCCGATCCAGCATGACCCATAAGCCGCACAGTTTTCATATGTAAAAATACTGGATGCCTATTTTTTCTAGAATATTGTTCAGCTTGAACAGTTTTTTGATAAAGATCTATGAGGTCTAATCCGTTTGTTTGAATATATTTCATTCCAACTTGATTAGAAAATCGATTTTCAATCCAAGCATTGTGGGTTGGAACAGATATGCCAATACCGTTATCCTCGCAAACGAAAACTATTGGAACGTGTCCACCATTAAATGCTATCAAAGAGGCTGTATTTAAGGCGCTTAATGCAGTTGCATGGTTAACACTCGCATCTCCAAAACTGCAAATAGCTATACTATTTGTTTTTAAAACTTTCTCATCAATATCTAGATCTTTTGCTCTATCAATTGAAAAAGCAGCTCCAACTGCTTTTGGCAGATGACTTGCTATGGTACTTGTTTGAGGTGGAAGGTTTAATTTCTTGCTCCCAATCACTTTGTGACGTCCCCCACTGATTGGATCTTCAGAAGATGCTACAAATGAAAGGGCAAGATCATAAATTGGCGTAGATCCTGGTAGTTTTTTAGATCTTTCAATGAAGTAGGGGGCGCTTCGATAATGAAGGAATGCAATGTCGTCAATATTAAATACTCTTCCAAATACAGCATTTCCTTCATGTCCTGAGCTTCCAATAGTATAAAAACATTTACCTTCATTTTTAAGCAATCTTGCTTTTAAGTCTATGTGCCTACTTTCCACCTGAGACTCAAATAAAGAAATTAGGTCAGAAGGTTTTAATTGGGCATTGATTAATGAGGTAGTGTTTTTTAGCTCTGGGAGATTGTTGTTTTGAACAAAATCAATAAAGTTTTTATCTATGATTTCTGCTCTATCAAACATAAAAAATTATACAAATTATTTAAAAAAGGAAATCTACCTAAATCTTTACTACTTCAGGCTCGCTATTTTTGAATTAAACTCACGTAATTCTCGCACATTTCCAACCTCAATCTCACCTGAAGCCCACTTCAAATTAAAATCTTCAATGCTATCTGTCCCTCCCTGCTGATTATATAGCGGGTACAAATCTTTCTCATCTCTGGGTTTATTTGCATGAAGCGATGCTGTGAGCCGATAAGATATATCATCTTGAATGTCATTTAAAACTCTCTCGGGAAGTTTTCGTTGAAGAATAGATTGTTCGATTTTTGAAAATCTCATTCCTTTGACAGCATAATCTTGGTATGCCTCCCATGCGAAAGGGGCAACTTTTTTAACATAAGAAGCCATAGCGTCAGAAAAAACACGAATTTCGTATTGAGCATGACCGTCAGATCTCAATCCAATAAAATGAAGTAAATTATGGAGGTCGTTTTTCCAATACCATTCAGTATATAAATTTACTGGCAGAACTGCACGCGCAAGCTCTCGCGCAACACCAGCCTCATTCAGTTCACAATATATTTCAAAACTTCTGTCTGATATCTCCTTAAAATAAGCCTGAACTTTCTTTTTTAAATCTTCATCTACTTCACCCATTCGCCCTTGCTTGTTTACAGCGCTTTGAAATTCAATATGATTTGGGTCCGGGTAGTAGAATTCATCGCGAGCTTCAGAATACCGAAGAGAATATTCGTTAATATTTGCTGTGCGGTGTCTAACCCATTGTCTTGCAACAAATATGGGCATTTTACAGTGAAACTTAAATTCTACCATTTCGAATGGCGTTGAATGTCTATGGCGCATCAAGTATCTAATTAATCCGCGATCTTGTGAGACCTTACTTGTTCCTTTTCCATAGCTAACGCGAGCTGATTGAACTATTGCATCATCACCACCCATAGAATCAACTAATCTTACAAAACCTTTATCTAAACATTTTATTGCGTCGCCTGGTAAATCACTCATAAATATTCTCAATTATTTGATTAATAAACATATAAAGATTATCATAATAATCATCACAAAACAAATGGATTAGGTATTTATTATTGGAAGTATTGAATCCACATAATTTTTCGCTCCAGAAATCAGTCCTGGCTTAATAAGAGTAATCTCCTGATTGTACTTAATTGACTTTCCATAAAGATCAACAAGCATTCCTCCGGATTCATTAATAATGCAATGCCCTGCGCATATATCCCATTCATTCTTTGGTCGTAATGTAATAAAAATATCAGCCTTACCTGCTCCAACTAAGCCTAATTTATATGCAACAGATCCAACAGGTTTTAGCTTTTTAAAATTTTTAGTATAATTCTCCCACAATCCTCTTTTTACTTCTGATCTACTAACTAAAGCAGTCAATTCAGAATTAGATTGCAAGCATTTTACTGGTTCTTGATTGTAAAATGTTCCCATGTCTTTACAACTACTAAACATTTCTTTAGTAGCGGGGTTGTAGATAACTCCAATTATTGGATCGCCATTATGAGTAAGAGCTATGCTAATAGAGAATTGCGGCACTCCCTCGATGAACTCTTTTGTGCCGTCTATTGGATCTATAACCCAAACATAGTCCTTTTTTAACCTTTCTTTAGAATCAACAGTCTCTTCTGAAAGCCATCCATAGGTCATTGTGTCTTTAAATAAAATGTCCTTTATAACCTGATTGGCTTCGTGATCTGCTGTCGTTACAGGATTATCGAAGGATTTATCTTTTATATCATACGATGAAGTTTTAAAATAACTCATAACAACAATACCTGCTTCATGAGCAGCTTTTTCTGCAAGTTTTAAGTTTTTTTCAAGCAAAATAATTAAGACTCTCTAATAAAAAAATACCGTGATTGCGGGTGAGCAAAATACCATCCGCATATTGATGATGCTGGATTCATAGCTCTGGTTTCAGTTAGTGTTATACCTGTATGATTCTCAACATTTAGAATATTCCAGATTGCGTCCTTTTCTTTATGGCTTGGGCATGATGGATAGCCAGGAGCAGGACGAATTCCTTTAAATTTCTCATCTATTAAATCTTCTTTTTTCATCGTCTCGTTTTCCACATAACCCCAAAACTCAGTCCTCACTCTTTCATGCATTCTTTCAGCAAAAGCTTCAACTAGTCTATCCGCAATAACCTTTGCCATAATAACATTATAGTCATCATTTTGTTTTTCAAATTCATCGATGAGATTTTTTAATCCGTGCCCTGTGGTTAATGCAAAAATTCCTAAATAATCATTTTTGGGCGCAACAAAATCTGCCAATGAAAAATTAGGATTATTTTTTCCTTTATCTACTAATTGACGAGGGAAATTAAATTTCATTTTCTGGGTATAAACTGTTTCGTTTTCAGAATAAGCATCATAGATCCCAATAACAGCTTTTGGATTTAATATATCTTCATCAATGATGCGATTAAGAATATTCTTTCCATCTGAAAAAATCTTATTTGCCTCTTCACCATATTTCTCATTTTTTAGAATTGAAGGGTATTTGCCTTTGAGCTCCCAGGCGTGAAAAAAAGGAGACCAGTCTATATAATTAGACAATTCATCTACAGAATAATTTTCAAAGACTTTAGTTCCTGTAAATTTTGGTTTTACAATTGGGTATTCCTTCCAATCCGTTAAAAATTTTCTTTCTCTAGCCTCATTAATAGAAAGCTTCTTGATGTTTTTACTTTTTACGGTATTTCTAATTTGTTCAAATTCATCTTTTGTAGATTTTTCAAGATTAGCCTTCTCTTCTTTATTAAAAAGCTTACTTACAACACCTACAGATCGGGATGCATCATTAATATGTATGGTTGGGCCTGAATAGTTTTCTTCGATTTTTATTGCAGTATGTTTTTTACTAGTCGTTGCGCCGCCAATAAGTAGCGGTATATCAAAATTCATTCGCTCCATCTCCTTGGCGACATGAACCATTTCATCAAGACTAGGTGTTATTAGTCCAGAAAGACCAATCATATCAGCCTTTTTGTTTTTAGCCTCAGATAAAATTTTATCTGAGGGTACCATCACACCTAAATCAATTATATCATACCCATTGCAGCCAAGTACTACACCAACAATATTTTTTCCAATATCATGCACATCGCCTTTAACTGTTGCCAGAAGAATCTTACCATTAGAAACGTTTTCAAGACCCATATCTTTCTTTTCTTGATCAATATATGGAATAAGTTGTGCTACTGCTTTTTTCATAACTCTTGCAGATTTTACTACTTGAGGTAAAAACATTTTACCAGAACCAAAGAGATCTCCTACAATATTCATCCCATCCATCAGGGGTCCTTCTATAATATTAATTGGCCGCTCATATTTCTTACGTGCTTCATCTACATCTTCCTCTATAAAATCAGTAACACCCTCTTTGAGGGAATGGCTAAGCCTATCCTCAATCCTAAGCTTTCTCCATTCTAAATCTATTGCACTATGCTTCTTTTTACCTTTATGCAATTGAGCCATGTCGATTAAACGTTCTGTAGAATCAGATCTTCTATCAAAAATCACATCTTCAATACATGTTTTTAGATTTGTTTCAATATCATCATAAAAGGTAAGTTGGCCCGCATTAACTATGCCCATATCCATTCCAGATTTTACAGCATGAAATAAAAATGCAGAATGCATAGCCTCGCGTAAAACATCATTTCCCCTAAAAGAAAACGATAGATTTGAAACTCCTCCACTAATATGAACTTTTGGAAAACGAGTTTTAATCTCTTTGGATGCATCAATAAATGATTTAGCGTATGAATTGTGCTCGTCAATCCCTGTTGCAACAGCAAAAATATTGGGATCAAATATGATATCTTCAGGAGAGAAATCAATTTTTTTAACAAGAAGCTCGTACGCTCTTGAGCAAATTTCTACTTTTCGTTCATACGAGTCTGCTTGACCTTTTTCGTCAAAAGCCATTACTACGGTTGCTGCACCATAATTTTTTATTTTTAGAGCCTGCTCTAAAAATATTTTTTCACCCTCTTTAAGCGAAATAGAATTAACAATCCCTTTACCCTGAATGTTCTTTAAGCCAATCTCAAGCACAGACCATTTTGACGAATCGATCATTATGGGTACTTTTGCGATATCTGGTTCAGATGCGACTAACCTTAGAAATTTTTCCATTGCTTTTTCAGAATCCAACAAACCTTCATCCATATTTATATCAATTATCTGCGCACCGTTTTGAATTTGATCTCTGGCTACTGATAAGGCTGACTCAAAATCTCCCTCCTTGATCAGTCTTTTAAATTTTGCAGAGCCAGTTACATTGGTACGCTCTCCAATATTTATAAAGTTACTTTCAGGTCTTATAACAAAAGGCTCTAGCCCGCTCAGGCTAGTATAATTATTAACCTTTGGAATATTCCGGGGATTTTTACTTTTTACGACACTATGAATTGATTTGATGTGATCTGGCGTAGTTCCACAACATCCTCCCACCATGTTCACTAGGCCGTCATTTGCGAATTCTTTAATTATTTCGGACATATCTTCTGGTGATTGATCGTACTCACCAAGTTCATTTGGGAGACCTGCATTTGGATAGACAAATACATAAGTATCCGCAATATCTGAGAGCTCATTCAACCAAGGTCGTATTTGATCAGCTCCAAGGGCGCAATTAAGGCCAACAGCCAAAGGATTTACATGTTTAATTGAATTCCAAAAAGCTTCAACGGTTTGACCAGACAAAGTTCTTCCGCTTGCGTCTGTTATAGTTCCTGATATAAATATAGGTATATCAATGTTTTGTTTATTAATTACTTCATTAATCGCGTAAAGTGCTGCCTTACAGTTTAATGTGTCAAAAACAGTTTCAACTAAAAATAAGTCTATTCCCCCATCTAATAACCCAACTGCTTGATCACTATAAACCGATACTAACTCATCAAAGTTTGTATTTCGATATGATGGATCATTTACGTCTGGACTTAGAGACGCTGTTCTGCTAGTAGGTCCAATAGCGCCAGCTACAAATCTAGGCTTGTCGCTATACGATTTAGCAACTTTTGATGCAATTTTTGCAGCTTCATAATTAATATTGTAGACTTCACTTTCCAAGCCATAATCAGATTGTGATATTGCATTCGCGCTAAATGTGTTCGTTTCAACTATATCAGCTCCTGAATCAAAGTATGCGCGATGGATTTTTGAAACTAATTCAGGTTGAGTTAAAACCAAGACATCATTATTGCCCTTCAAGTCGCTTTTATGGTCAGAAAATCTATCTCCTCTAAAGTCGCTTTCGTCTAACTCAAAAGACTGAACCATCGTGCCCATAGCGCCATCAATGGTTAGAATTTTATTTTTCAATAAATCTTTAATCATAATAAAAAAAGCCCTCTTGCATAAAAAAGGGCTTACGACCTTTTTAGCAATTTTTTTAAAGTCGAAGCAATATGGTTCAAAATCGACAATCAAATTTAGGTAGGTTTAAAATATGAATCAAATACTTAGAGGTTAATCTAATTTGTTGGCTTACGATATAATATTATTTAAATTAGATTACGGATTGTAATTGAAACCGTAGGCGAAACTAAAAGTTTTTTTTGTCTTTTTTTAGACACAGTTATTAATATTTTTAAAATTTTATTCTTGAATTTGTAATTCAATATTCAAGATTTTACCTTGGCTGAAGAGCCAAACCCGCCTCAATATCATCCTACAATCCATGCTAACAAAAACTCACTATTGGTGTTACCAATAGCCTAAGGAGTCAAAATGGAAAAAGAGATTTTAATTAATGAAAGTATGGGAGAATCCCGTATTGCAATCATTGAAGATGGAACCCTTGTTGAGGTTTATGTTGAAAAACAAGATCAACAGCGTATGGTAGGAAACATTTATAAAGGTAAGGTTGAAAATGTTCTTCCAGGTATGCAGGCCGCATTTGTTGATATTGGATATGATATAAATGCTTTTTTACCTTTCTCTGAAATTGAGAACCCCGCATATTTAATGGATTCTGACGATACCGATGATGAAACATCTAAAAGGAAATCCAGAAGGAAGTCTAGTAGAAAATCAAATGATAATGTAAATGTTGATTTAAAGACAGGGCAAAATATCTTTGTTCAAGTTATTAAAGAAGCTTTTGCTGGAAAAGGCCCTCGTGTTACAACTGAAGTGGCAATCCCCGGTAGACTTTTAGTGCTTGTACCAAATGCGAAATACATTGGTATTTCAAAAAAAATATGGGATAAATACGAAAGACGCCGACTTAAGAAACTCGTTTCCTCTTTAAAAGACAAAGAAGCTGGAATTATTGTTCGAACTGTTGCTGAAGGTAAAAGCGAAGACCTAATAAAGAATGATTTGCAAAATCTAGAAAAAAATTGGCAAAATTTGCTCAAAACAAGTGACCAAAAGAAAGATGTTGCGCTAGTCTATGAAGATCTTGAGACAGCTTCGAGCGTAGTGAGAGACCTATTTACACCTGATATATCTAAAATAACAATTGATTCAAAAAAACTTTTTAAAAAAATAAGCAACTATCTTGAGGACGTATCTCCTAATATGGCGAGCAGACTAGAGCACTACAAATCAAAAAAACCATTATTTGAAGATAAAGGCATAGAAAATGAGATAGACAAACTTCTTCGTCCAAAAGTTTGGCTAAAAAGTGGAGCATATTTAATTATTGAGAAAACAGAAGCTATGGTTGTTGTTGATGTAAACAGTGGGCGATTTGTTGGTAAGAAGAATCACGAAGAAAACTCTTTAAAAATTAATCTAGAGGCAAGTAAAGAAGTTGCTAGACAACTACGGTTGAGGGACTTGTCTGGGCTTGTAGTAATTGATTTTATCGACATGAAGAATGAATCTAACAGGAAAAAGATTTATTATGATCTCCGTAAAGAATTGAAAAAGGATCGTGCAAAAGTAGCAGTTTCTCCAATTTCAGATTTTGGTCTCTTGGAAATGACGAGGCAAAGAATTAGACTTAGCTTACTGGATTCAATGAGTGATGAGTGTCCTACCTGCAAAGGCGCTGGCAGGATAATGTCACGAGAAACACTTATAACTCGAATTGATCATTGGCTTAGAAGGTATAAATCAAAGAACAGAAAATTGAAGTTAAAACTCGAACTTCACCCTGAAAACGCTGATTTTATGAAAAATAATAAAAAAGCATTAAGAGGATTAATGTGGCAAAATTTTACATATATCACCGTTGAAAGTAGTCCCAATGTACGTCGTGACGAGTTTAAATTTTTAGATTCACAAAACAATGAAAAAGTCATTGAACACGTAAGCATTGAACACAAATGAAAAATTGCTTAGATTCATCGGCTCTTTTGGAGAAATAATGTTTGCAATAATAAATATATCTGGAAAACAATTTAGAGTTGTAGAGGGTGACGAGTTAAAAGTTCCCTTACTTGACTCTAAAGAGGGTGATACCCTTAAATTCGATCAAGTACTACTTACTAATGATGGCAAAAAAGTTGCTCTAGGGTCCCCTATTTTAAGTGGCGCATCCGTTTCTGCAACAATCATTGATCACGGTAGAGACAGAAAAATAAGGATTTTTAAGAAAAAAAGAAGGAAAGGTTACCGAAGAAATAATGGTCACCGTCAGAGCTATTCTCTCATAAGGATTGGTTCAATAACTTCTGGAAAAGAAAAGTCCAATGAAAAACCTTCAAATGAAAAAGTAAGCAAAGAGGAGAATTAGTCTTATGGCTCATAAAAAAGGAATGGGTAGTTCTAAGAATGGCAGAGATTCAAATGCTAAGCGTTTAGGTGTTAAGGTATCTGATGGACAAAGTATCTTAGCTGGAGGAATTATTCTAAAACAAAGAGGAACAAAAGTTCACGCTGGTGTTAATGTTAAAAGAGCTAACGATGATACGCTTTTTGCTACTAGTAATGGTATTGTAAAATTTGAGAGAAAAGGTAGAGACAGAAAAAAGGTTAGTGTTCACGAAAATTAGACGATTCAAACAATCATCTTTCAAACCCCAATAATTACCCTATTTATTGGGGTTTTTTATTTTATAATAAATAAACTTTAGTAATTTTATAACAATCAATTCAAAGGATAATAAATGTCACGAGCAAAAATTTCATTAATCGGTGGGGGTCAAATTGGAGGAAACCTGGCTTTACTTGCAGCCCAAAAAGAATTGGGAGATATTACCATATTTGATATTCCCAATGCTGAAGGAATGGTAAAAGGTAAAGCCTTAGACCTTATGCAGTTGCAACCTCATGATGGATTCGACGCTGAAATAACTGGAACTTCAAACTGGGATGACCTTAAAGACTCAGATGTCTTTATTGTTACTGCTGGAATTCCAAGAAAACCTGGTATGAACAGAGAAGATCTTCTCGATATAAACCTGGGGATAATGAAAGATGTTGCTGCAAACATTAAAGAAGTTGCCCCAAATTCCTTTGTTATAATTGTATCCAATCCTCTTGATGCGATGGTTTATGCTTTTTACAAAGCATCTGGTTTCAATAAGAATATGGTTGTGGGTATGGCTGGCGCTTTAGATAGTGCAAGATTCAGAGCATTTATCGCTATGGAAGTAGGCTGCTCTGTTCAGGATGTTACATGCATGGTTCTTGGAGGACATGGCGATACTATGGTTCCTATAACCAGACTTGGAACGGTTGGAGGCGTTCCGATTGAATCTTTAGTATCTTCAAGTAAGCTCGAGGAAATTGTAAATAGGACGAGATTTGCTGGTGGCGAGATCGTAAAGCTTTTTGGAAATGGGTCTGCATTTTATGCTCCTGCTCAATCTGCGATTGAAATGGCAGAATCTTTTTTGAGAGACAAAAAAAGAGTTATTCCATGCGCTTCTCTTTGCGAGGGGGAATTTGGTATTGATGGCTATTTCATTGGAGTACCATCATTGATTGGAAAGGGAGGTGTCGAAAAAATTCTTGAATTTGATCTAAGTGATAGTGAAAAATCTGCATTAAGCAGTACAATCGAAGCTGTTAAAAAAACTGTGAAAGAGACAAAGCTTTAATTTTTTTCTAAATGATATAAATTGAATTGTCTACTATTTTTAAGTTAAAGCTCTTAACTTTTATCTTTTCGTTATCAACAGAACATCTTTTGCTAATATCAAATTCCCATAAATGATATTTACATTGAACGGTAGTTTCAGATATATAGCCGTCCGATAAAGATGCTCCTCTATGTGGACATCTGTTGTCCCATGCATGGACTTTGTCATTTATTCTAAAAAGCGCAATCGGGGTTTCATTGAAAAAAACTAATTTGCTTCCCAAATTAGGTATTTCATCAATATTAGCTATTTTTTTCATTTAATCATCGATACTATTTGATTGACTAATTTTTCTATGCCAACAGCAGCTTCAGAAATGGATTTTGCATTCATGTATGCAGGCGTTGAAACAATTTTATTTTCTGAATCTAGAACCACTTCATCTGTTGAGCAATTTTGATGTTGTAAACCCATAGCTTCAATATCTTTTGATGTATCTGAAATACTTCCGGCAGTTAAGATTGCCGACATATTTTGTTCAGCCAGAATTTTAGCTATCATCACTGATGAAATACATATTGCACCAACAGGTTTTTTTGCGATTATCATTTCAACGATTAATCTATATACATCAGGGTTTACTGAGCATTCTGATCCAGACATTGCATAATCAGATAGATTTTTAGATACACCTAACCCTCCAGGAACGATCAATGCATCTAAATCATCACCACTTATTTCTGCCATGTCTTTTATATTTCCTCTTGCTATTCGCGCTGATTCAACTAAGACGTTTCTAAATTCATCCATTTCTTGTCCCGTATAATGGTTCATGACATGCATTTGATCAATATTGGGTGCCATCAATACTATTTCTGCTTCAGCCTTTTCTAAAAATAAAATGGTCAAGACTGATTCATGAATTTCAGAACCATCCTGCACCCCACTTCCTGATAACAATACTCCTACTTTCATTAAAAACTCCTTATTATATTAAATTTTTCTTTATATTTCTTTTCAATCCAAAATGCTTTGTTCTTTTAACAGGAGAATCTTTAAATATTTTTCTGAATTTCTCTTCATTTAGCTGATCCCAATCATTATCAGAATATTTTATTATTTCATCCCTTGGGAAGAAAGATTTCTCTTTAGTTTTTTTAGCAAATTTTTTATTCCAGGGGCAAACCTCCTGACATATATCACATCCGTATATCCAATTGTCTAAATCAATTGAATTTTCATCAAAATCACCCCTATGCTCAATTGTCTGGTAGGATAAACACTTTTTAGAATCAATTTCATACTCGGCCAAGGCTCCTGGCGGACAATCATCAATACACGCCGTACAAGTGCCACATAGATCATCCATAAAAGGCTTATCGTATTCTAGAGAAATATTTAATATTATTTCTCCTAGAAATAACCAGCTACCATAATCTCGTGTAATTAAATTAGTGTGTTTTCCTTGCCACCCAAGACCAGCTTTTTCGGCCCATACTTTTTCCATTACAGGGGAAGTATCTACGCAAACAACTCCCTTGATTTCAGAGGAAGCACTTTTAATCCATTCTAATAAAATTTTAAGACGCGTCTTCAGCACATTATGGTAGTCGTCTCCCCAGGCATAGTTACTAAACTTGAATTTTGAGCTCAAATCTTCTTGACTGTAGCCTGAATAGTAGTTCATCCCTACAGAAATTAACGATACTGCTTCTGGAAAATAGCTGTGAATATTTCCACGTTCGTTTTTCCTTTTTTCGATCCAATTCATTGAAGCATGATTCCCTTTTAAAATCCATGATTCTAGATTTGCTTTTGCATTTTTGATTGGTTCAATTTCCGCTATACCAATTTTTTCAAAACCAATCTCATTTGCCTTTGATTTTATCTCAAGTGTAAAATCGTTCATTTTTCATTATTAATTAATTGATGATACCACATAATTCCAATAATAGTCTTCACATCCATTATTTCTCCAGAATGAACCATGCGAAACGCATCTTCAATTTTTATAGGAACCAGCTCAAGAAATTCATCGTGGTCTAATTTCATTTTAGTTTTAACTAAGCTCTCACCAAGATACATCCACATAGCTTCATTTGAGAACCCTATTGCAGGATAAATCTTAGTTAAAAAAGTTAACTTATTAGATGTATAGCCTATTTCCTCAGCTAGTTCCCTTTTTGCGCAATCTAAAGGAGCTTCACCTTTATCAAGTTTCCCAGCTGGAATCTCTATGAATTCTTTTTTAGCAGCGTACCTATACTGTTTAACAAAACAAATATCCCCATTTGGCATCACAGGGATCACGCATGCTGCGCCAGGGTGGTCAACCCATTCGCGACTGCCTGCTTTACCGTTTGGAAGCTGTACTTTATCTAAAAACAAATTGATTAGTTTTCCTTTAAAAATTTTCTTTGATGAGATCTTTTTTTCTTCAAGGCTTGACATACAATCAGTCTTTTATGTTTTCCATGTATTGTTTGGCTTCAATAATTTGGTCCCACATTTCAACTCGATTTTCACCTGTGGGAGTTGATTGAATTATTTCTTGCAAGATAACAAATGCCTCTTTTTTATTATTATTTTCATAGAGTGATTTAGCGTAATTAAATTTTTGAGGTAGGGTAAATTTTCCTGTTGTTGCTGCAGATTTTAATAGTTGTTCAGCTTTGTTTTTATCGGGCCATGAAAGAAAAAAAGGAACATAAGGAGCTCTTAGATGAACAACTCCTAACATAAAATATCCTCCGCCATCATTATACTTATTATCTAGTTCTATAATTTTCTCTGAATGTGCTTTCATAGTATCTGCAAAGCCTGATCTAGCTGCTGCAATCACTCCATATACTTCAGCCCAACTTCCCAGGTTAACTAAATACCAATATCTGATACCAGGGCTATCAGGGTATTCAATTATAAATTTTTCGCCTAGTCTTACAGCCTTGTTGAAAATCTTCTTTTTTTCATCATTATCGTCTAGTACAAATTTTCCGTAATAGTAATAGCTTTTAAGAATTCCAATTGAGGCTTGATGAGAACTTTCATTTTCAATTGCAGCCAAATAGTATTGAATGGCCAATAAAATTTGCGATTCACTCGCTTTATTCTTTATGCTCTCTGAAGATCTAGAGGTGTACGCTAAATTTGCTTTTTCTAAATCAGATTGAGAAAAAAGATGACTGAGAAAGAAAAAAAGGGAAAATAGAATATGCTTCATTAAAAGTATTCAATATAAGTAATCTTTAATTCACGGTTAAAATAATCAACTTTATTTTCGTCAAAAAGTAAATTGTTAAAATCAAGCTCTATGTGCAACCTTTCTACAAACGTCCAGCGTATTGCAGTATTCAAATATCCTCCTTTGTTAATAGCAACATTTTGAGCTGTCATGTCATTTTCATTTAGCGCTGCATTATATTCCATTAGTAATGATAGCTCAGGATTAAATTCAATATCGATTCCTACAAAGTAATTTAAATCGTCATCACCATCATTTATTTCAACAAAGTTATAGTTGGTTCCAAAATGTAACCCCAAATTTCCAAGGGGAGTAACCCAATTCTTGCTGCTTGCGGCGTAGAGGCCCATTGCTTTTATATCATACCTCATTAAAGAATCTTGTGAATTAAATTTTCCCTGTCCTTGAGTATTTACTCCAATTGATATTCCTGGTATTGACTCTGTTTCATCTATTAGTAAATACTTGATATTAGCTTCTGGCTTGGGGTGCATTACAAGACTGTCGTCCCCTATTAAATTTGCTGATCCATAAGAAAGCCCAAGCTGAAACCTATCAGTAAGACCAACGCTAATTGAACTAGTTAGCCCTCCTTCTTTTTGAACATGCATTTGCAACGAATAACTACCTCTTTGAAGAGTTGCAGCAGAAGGGACAGAAATCAAATTAGTTGGAGGAGGGTATGATTGTGCATTTAATTGGAAAATCAAAATAAATACAAAAATGATCTGGTTTAGTTTATTTAGAGTCATAATATATTTACAATTTACTCTTTACAATCTACTGTATGCAACCTTAGGGGTAAATTTGCTCTCCATATTTTGAAACAACAGATTTGACACGGTTGATTGGCATAGTTAGCTCAGGTTTTTCTCCTGCAATGCGAAATAAAATATACTGTTGACGAAACTGAACACCTTCAATCATTAAACTGTCGCCGTTTGATAAGAACATTAGATCGTGGTCCGTTTTAGGAATGAAAACATCAAAAGGGATTCTTAAATTTTTATTTTCAATATCTTCGTGTAAAATTGAAATCTCATCAAGATTATTTCCAAGTCTAGGTGGGGACGTTTTATAAAGCGATTCAGGAGGAGGCTGAGACAACACAACATAACTTATTTGTTCAGAGTTTTGGTTAAATTCTCGAATTTCTTTTTTTCCAGTTAAAATATCTATAGAATAAGAGTACTTACGTATAATTTTATTTTCCGGGAAGCTCTTCCATATCTCTCCTACCAAAAACCCAAGATGATCATATATGAAATCAATCTGACCATATCTGATATTTTGAACTGTAATGAACTTTATAGATTGAAACTGATTTGAAGAGTTGAGCGTAAACATAGTTTGTTGATTTTGAAAATAGTTGTAATTGTTGCTAGGAAGTACTTTTCTGAATTCAATAGACCATGGTTCGTTTTCACCAAAATATTTAACACTGTCAATCTGTTGATTAGTGCCTGAGTAATACTTTCGTATCAATTTTCTATTACTATCATACTCTAAAAATTCGCGCTTATTAACCTCGCCGCTTGGATTTACCCATTCTTTAATTAGGGGAATCTTTTTTGAATTATAAAATACCTGTAAGTGGGAACGATTAAATCTTGCGGTTGATAATAGTCGAAGGTCAGAAATAAAATCTTTATCGTTTTTATAAAAACGCATAAAGCTAATATCTAGTTGAGCATGTAAAGAACAGATAGAAAAAAACAGCAATATAGTAATTCTACATACCATGGTAAGACTCCATTTGCTTCAGATAAGACTTTGACCATTCATAAAAATTTCCAGAATTAATTTTTTCTCTGGCAGACAACATAAGATTGTTATAGTAATGTAAATTGTGAATAGTTGCTAGTCTTAATCCAAGCACTTCTCCTATGTTAAATAAATGCCTTAAATATGCTTTTGAAAAATTTTTACAGGTATAGCAACCGCATTTTTCATCTATCTGTTCAAAAGATTTTTTAAATTCACCATTACTTATATTTACAATGCCGTTGCTTGTAAAAAGTTGGCCATTTCTTGCGTTTCTAGTTGGCAAAACACAATCAAACATATCGACGCCTAGCTGAATTGATTTAATAAGATCTGTGGGTCGCCCTACCCCCATTAGATATCTTGGTTGGTCATGAGGAAGGAAATCGTTAAGATGCTCAATAATATCAAACATAGCTGATTTGTCTTCTCCAACTGCAAGGCCGCCAATGGCTATACCGCATTCAGCTAGAGGTAAAAGCTGCTCAGCGCTTTTCTTTCGTAAATCAGTATGTATGCCACCTTGAATAATTGGAAATAGTGTCTGTTTCCAATCATAAAAGGGTTTACTGTTTTTTATATGGTTGCGGCATTTTTTCGTCCAATCATAAGTTCGGTTAACTGCGCTAGAGACTAATGATTTTTCAATATTTGCTGGCGGGCAATCATCAAATGCCATAATTATATCGGTCCCAAGAGACCGCTGAATATCCATGGACAGTTCTGGTGAGAAAAAATGTGTACTGCCATCAAGGTGAGATTGAAATGTAACTCCATCATCTGAAATTTTGTTTAACTTAGCAAGGGAGAAAACTTGAAAACCGCCACTGTCGGTTAGAATGCTATTGCTCCAATTCATAAATTTGTGAAGACCACCTGCGGATCTAATTATTTCATGACCTGGCCTGATGTAGAGATGATAGGTATTTGATAGTATGATACCAACATTTTGATCATGTAAAAATTTTGGATCTATTGTTTTCACTGCAGCAGATGTTCCTATTGGCATAAATACAGGTGTTTTAAATGTGCTATGATCTGTAGAAATCTCTCCATATCTCGCTGAGTTTTTTGTGTCGTTGGCTAGAACAGAAAACTTCATTTAAAGATAATATTGAATGCTTCTACGACATGCGATATCGGATGCAGGTTTACTTTCTTTGGCGTCTTTTTTAATCGGTTTACACTTGTTTTGGGAGCTACAACATCTGTGAAGCCTAATGCTAATGATTCACTTATTCTTTCTTCTAAACGAGTGACTGACCTTATTTCACCCCCAAGACCAACTTCACCGATTAAAACAAATGAACCTTTTATTAGTTGATCTTTTTCACTTGAAGCAAGAGCAGTTATAACAGACAGGTCTGCCGCAGGATCATTAATTTTTAGTCCACCTACTAAATTTACAAAAACATCTTTCATGCCCATTTTATAGCCCATCCTCTTTTCAAGTACAGCAAGAAGCATTGAAAGCCTCTTAAAGTCAAATCCGTTTACATTTCGCTGTGGTGCATTAAAATTTGCATTAGATACTAAACATTGGATTTCTACTAGAATTGGCCTTGTACCTTCAAGAGAGGGAAATATCGTTGATCCAGTGATATCATTTCTACGCTCTGCCAAAAATAGTTCTGATGGATTAGTGACTTCTTCTAATCCAAGAGTGGTCATTTGGAATATCCCAACCTCATTTGTTGTTCCAAAACGATTCTTGACTGATCTTAAAATACGATGGTCATTCCGCTCATCCCCCTCAAGGTACAAAACAGTATCCACCATATGTTCTAACATCTTTGGTCCAGCAATAATTCCCTCTTTTGTAACATGTCCAATTACCAAGATTGCGATTTTTTCTTCTTTTGCAAGCTGAAGTAGTTTTTGTCCACACTCTCTTATTTGAGAGACTGACCCAGGCAAGGAGTCTAAATTTTCACTAAAAATTGTTTGAATAGAATCAATGATTAGTAACTGCGGCTTCAAAAGAGATACTTGATTTAAAATCTCATCAATTCTATTTTCAGAAGAAAGGTGAATGTTTGAAGAAAGGACATTTAATCTTTTCGCTCGTAAAGCAATTTGTTCTTCGCTTTCTTCGGCGGATGCATATAAAACATTTTGCTTAAAAGATGATAAAGTTTGAAGAGCTAAAGTTGATTTCCCTATACCTGGACTTCCTCCAAGCAAAATCATAGACCCACTTAAAACTCCACCACCTAAAACTCTGTCAACTTCTTTTATACCAATTGAGATTCGCTTGACTTCTTCTTTGTGCAGTATAGCTTCAAGTGAATGTGTTTCTTTTTTTTCTGCACTTATCCTGGAAGCGTTTCTACTCGAAACTTTATACTCACTAAGTGTTCCCCATTCGTTACAAGAAGGACACTGACCATTCCATTTTGGAAAGTCTTGTCCGCATGATGAACACAGGTAAACTATCTTAGATTTATTCTTAGCCAAACTTATATTTGAAAATTATTTTATTCACGTAGAAGATAATGTGAATAAAATCAAAAAAACTACCAATCTAATCCTAAAGAAAGATACCATTGGGGCTTGGAAAAACCCTTGTCAGTCCAGTCATACGCTGCTTCAATCCTCCAGGGAAGGAAAATTGGTACTTTAATTCCATAACCAACTGTGCGCACCCACGGTGAAAAACCGGTTGAAAGATTTTCTCCATATTTAGCTTGTAGCAATAAAGGGTCGGTGAATTCTTTTGAATCATCCCATGCCGCTCCAATATCCATAAAAATATGTCCAAATATATTTCCTAATGTAATTGGGAAAGGGAACCCGATTTGTAGATATTGAATTAGTGGAAACCTAAATTCGAGATTTGTGAGTAAAACATTTTTCCCAACTCGTTCTGAAAATCGCGCACCTCTTAATGGGTAAGCAAATTCTGAAAAGTAAATATCCTGCAAGAGAGATTCATTTTGACTATCTAAAATGACATTTCTCCAGCGCCATTCTTGTGTTAATCCATCATCTATATCATTGGTTGTTCCTGTACCCCACAACCAATTCTGCATTCCTCCTAAAAAATACTTTTGCGGATTTTTTCCAGTACTGTTACCAAAAAAAAGCCTGCCTGCAAAAGAGTAGCTTCTATTGAGCATCATATATTTTCGCAAATCTATTTTTAATTTTTGAAAAGATATACCCTTTTTACCCATAGCTGGACTTAATTCTAAGGTTGTATTCTTCCTAAATCCATCAATTGGCCCAAGAAACCCAAAAACAGTATTATCAAAAACATAGCTCATTGTTGGATTTAGTGCAACAAAACCATCGCTACTTACAACAGTGTTACTTGTTTCGTAGGGGTCAATTGCAAAAAGCTTGTAGTCAAGATTGTGCGTTATTATGCCAAAATCTAATCTATTAAACTTATTTAAAGGTCTAGAAGCTATGGCGGAAATTCCGTAGTGTCTCATTCGAGCTGTAAGATCAACAGGATAGCCGTACTGGTTGTAGTATCCTCCTGTTAAAAAGAAATCAGCTTGATGAAATAATGTAAAATAATAGTCTGTTCTATTTTTTAAATAAGCATAATTTAGATAATAGTCACTATTTGAAAGTGATATCTGGGATTCCAAAGCTAAGGATATCTGATGATCCCCCATCAAATCACTAAAATAGAATATTAATAAACCTTGGTGGCCAAATACGTTATTATAACCGTATTGACCTTGCGCAATGTCTAGACTGAACTGGGTTTTATAAGCTTGGGGAACGTAGCTACCAGAATCATCCTTAAGGGGAATATCTTTGTTTGTGCTCTGCTGTTCATTTTGAGTGCTTTGCTCATTGTAGCTTTCAAATTCCATGGCAAAGATATGTCTTGAATAGTCAGATTGGTTTGAATCACTTCCACGCCATTTATCTTTTCTTAGGTCAACAAGATCTTCTTTTTCAACAATATCTTTATTCAAGATAAAATTTGTTGGTTGAACGCTGACCTCACTTAAATCAAGTGGATTATTTAATCTATAAACATCCCACCCTCTATTAGAGTACCCCGAAAATACCATGGCATCATCGTATTTATTTAAACTCAATTGAAATATTCCAGTAAGAAGATTTGTTACAATCGATGAGCTTCCACTATCCATATCATATTTAAATAAATTCCATGTACCAGATGAGTCAGCAATGTAAAAAAGGGATTCTTCTGTGTTGGCGAAAACAGGATAATCCTCATTGTATCCTGTATTTGTTATTTGCCTTAAGTTTTTTGTCTCAATATTTATTACATATACATCCTTGCTATCGTAATCTACCGATATCATATCTTGAGCAGATGTTATTGGATTTTTTCTAGAGTTATCTCTATCTGAAATAAAAGCTATAGAGCTTCCGTCTGGGCTCCATGACGGCTCTGAGTCCGAATAAACATCTTTAGTTAGATTAAAATGAGTCTTTTCATTGATGTCATATATGTAAATATCGCTAGCACCTTTCTCATATCCTACAAACGCCAGTTTGTCGCCTTGAGGACTCCATGCCGCACTGAAAACTCCATCTAAATCAAATGGTATTTTTTCTTTTTGCTCACTATCAATATCAACTATGTAGAGCGCGTCTCCAGAACCAGATTTAGCTGCAAATACAATTTTTTTACTATCCGATGACCAACTAATTCCAGGTTGTAAAAATTTCAATTCCTCAAAGTCAAGAGACCTGCTACCTTTAATTAATTTTTTTATTTTCTTTCCAGTTACCGCGTCAATTAAATCTATGTCAAAATAACTTAGGTTGTTTGTCAAAAACGCAATCTTGCTACCATCTGGTGAAATTGATGGAGAAACGTTATATACATTTTTTGCTTTTTTGTGGTCGGTTAATTTTTTAGCGATATCATCAACTTCATCACGCCCTGCAACATCTGGATAAAATTCCTTTTTTATATATTTGTGCCATTGTTCAGTCAGTTCATCATAATCCATACCTATCGCACTTTTAAAACCTTTTTCAGCTCCTCGTAATCTTTTCATTGCTTGGAAGACTTCACCTATTTTTTCTCTGCCATATTTTTCAGCTATAAATTTCCAAACCGACTGACCTCCTTTATAAGCTAAAAAGTATTCAAGCTCTTTAACTGTCGGTATTCGTTCATTAATAGCTAAATCGCGAATAATCATATCCGCTTCTGTGTCCCAATTCGATGAAAGATATTCTGCCAAGCCTTCATTTGCCCAAAGCGGCATACTCCATCTTACTTGGCCACTAGCAACGTTATTCATCCTACCGCCGTAGATTAGATCATTAATCATTGCATGGACAAGTTCATGATGAATAACATGCCTAAAAGCCTTATAGTCGCCCTCAAAAGGAATTACAACTCTATTCTTAAATAACTCTGTAACCCCACCAATACCCTCTGACATATAAACACCGACTGCATTATTTTGTTGAAATTCATTATGAGAATGGTAAACAAGAATTGGCACTCTTTTCTTAAGGTTCCACCTTAGGTGTTTTCCGATCTGCTCATAGGCTTCATTTGCAGCTTCCATTGTAAATGTTGCTAAATCTAACTCATCACCATAATAATAGACGTCAAAGTTTGGAGACGAAATGAAGCTCCATTCAAAATCACGATATTGAACTTTGTTCTGCCCAAAAGACTGGGCATGCACAGTAGAGCTAATAATAAAAAGAATTATATATAGAAAGTTTTTCATATTATAAGTAAAGTCTAATTTAGGGCTTTAGTTCCCAAAATTCGAAGATATAGATGAATTTTAATATCTAATTTGTAAAATTAATAATAAAGTTTGATGATTGACTGTCCTCTAGGTAAAATATTACTTTATGGGCATGGATTTACCAATATATTTCATTTCCGACATTCATTTGATGTTAAACAGAACTGATAGAGAAAAAAAGCGTGAAGAGGTTTTGTTCGATTTCTTAGATCATGTAAGAAGCACTGGAGGTACGTTAATTATAAATGGCGATCTTTTTGATTTTTATTTCGAGTACAAGGATGTAATTCCAAAAGTGTATATGCCCTTTTATTATCAAATACTCAAACTTCGAGAGTCAGGGGTTAAGGTTCACTACGTTCTTGGGAACCACGATTACTGGGTTATGGATTTCATTAATGAAACTTTGTTTGATAAAGTATACGATGATGACGTTAAAATGAAAATTGGAGAAAAAACTTTCTATATCACACACGGCGATGGTTTTCTTTCTTGGGATAAAAGCTACAGAATCCTAAAAAAAATTATTCGCTCACGTTTATTTATTTGGTTTTACAGATCTTTACATCCTAGAATAGGCTATTCTTTTGCTAATTGGATATCTAAAAAAGGAGATCATTATTTACATACAGAACAGTATAATAAAAAAATTCTAGATGAAATGAAAATACAAGCACAACCATACTTAGACGAAGGCAGTGACTATTTTATTTCTGGCCATTATCATCAAGCAAAAGAAGTTGAAATGAAAAATGGTAAACTCTTGATACTTGGAGACTGGCTCAGCTTTTTTTCATACGGAGAGTTTGATGGAATTAACTTAAAACTTCATTTTTGGAAAAAAGATGAAAAAAAGTAACCTAATACTTATAACTATTTTTTCCCTTTTCTTTTTTGAAGGATGCTCAACTATTAAAAAGCTTCTTCCCTCAAGAAATTCAAACGATGACATATCATATGAATTGATAGAAAACTTAAGCACAGCTTTTAGCGAAGGCAAGTTGCAGGCATTAGAAGAAATGATCGCAATATATAACGATACGAATCAACCGTACGATGTAAGGATGGCTGCTGGTGTGGCATTAGCTGAAACACAACACCCAACTGCCTTAAATGCGCTTTCTGAGGCTGTTGGTGAAGCGGCTGCTCTTGATGTAACATTTATGATTGGTTCAATTGAGCTTTTAGCTAGATTTCGAGATGATCCAAAAGCCGCTGACGCAATGATCAGCGCTATGAATAAAGTTGAAGAAAAAACAAACGAGCTTGAACTTTCTCTGGTAAGAAACTTAAACAAGGTTCGAACCAAAGATCAGGTAATGGCTCTATTAGATCTTTATGAAGTTAGTAGAAGTAATTTTAATAGAACTGAAAAACTTTTAACTGAAACGCTTGGAGCTTTGGGTACAGATGAAGTGGTGCCAATCCTAACCCAAATATCTAGAGATCCTTTTGTAAAATTAGGTATTCGAAATAGAGCTTTAGAAATATTAGGTAAAAAAGACCCTTCCCAAGTTGCAGGCGCATTTGCAGAATTATTAGGAGACCCTGAGACAAATCTAGAAGTAAGAGATTTTGCCCTAAATACAATGAGAGGCGTAAAAGAAGAGAGCCTGGTCCTTGCTTTACTTCAAACCTATAGAACTGGTAAAGATCAGTATTATAATATTTTAAACACACTGCTTGAGGCATTGGGTGAATTTGATGATCCAGAAATAAGAAAGGCAGTTATTGAAATCGCAAAAAACGATGGATATCCACTTGAAATAAGAAGTAAGGCGATTGAAAAAATTGCAGATATTAGTGATGAATCAGTTGTTCCATCATTGCTACCTATTTTATCAGACTATAATCAATATAAACTTCACGCCCCTATTATAAAGACCGTCAAAGACCTTGGAGCTTATTCAATTTATGAGCAAGAAATTCATAAAAGAACATTTGAAGCTCATAAAAATGCATCGTCACTAGATGATTAGATTTACGCTTATTTCAATACTGTTATTAGGTGCAAAATATTCGCAAGAAGTTGACAGCTTAGTTGTTAATAATGTTGACTCGTCAAGTGTATCCATACGGGGAGCTGATAGCCTAAAAACAGATATCTCTATATTGCCATTGTCTGATTCAACCTCTATAGACAGTACTGCTATGAGTGAAACTATTGTTGAAGATAATAGTACGCTTGATTCCGAGCAGCCTTTGCCTATAATCAGGGATCCAGGCAATAAAATTGTTGAAAGACTCGAAAATGATGAATCATTTTTCGAAATAAAATCAAGTATTGATGTCTTAAGACAACAAGTTGATTCTTTGAAGAAAATTATTTCTGTATATGAAGAGGGTAAAGGATCTATGCCGAACATAAATGAGGAGCTCCTAGATCTTATTAAAATTCCTCAATTAAGGCATCGTATTGAATTACAAAATGGTACAGTGGTTAATGGAGAGATTATAGAAGAAGACGATTTAGGGGTAATTGTACAAACCAGCATTGGGCAATTAGCGATAGAAAAAGATAAGATTGTTGATATTGGTGAAGATCTTCCTCCAACTGCAAAAGTTGAGCTTATAAATGAGCCGTTTGTAGATATATATACTGATAGAGAAGAAATTGTAGGGTCCTTAAAAAATATAGGAACAAAGCGAGCTGATTTTGTCAGAATTATTGCAAATTTATGGTCTCCAACAACTCAGCTTTTGTACCAAGATTCAGTTTTTGTTTCAGGACAAAACACAAAATATTATACAGGTATTAAATCAGTCACTTCACTGGAACCTGGATCAATAAGTGAATTTAAGATCACTATACCCTTAGATAGTAAAAGTGAAGTTTCTTACAGAACGTATGAAGTAAGGTGGGAATCTTATAAGTAAACTACAAAAGTTGCGTTTGATAGATATCATGAATTCTAATAAGACCAACACATTTCAAATCGTCAACAACTGGTAATACAGATATTTGAGATTCTCTATTTTCCATGACAGTCAATACTTCTGATAAAAAAGAGTTAATCTTAATAGTAATTGGTTTACGCGACATTACTTCTTTGGCTTTTGAATTATCAATATCAATCTTTTGAGCTAGTGATCTACGCAGGTCTCCTTCAGTAATGATGCCTAACAATAAACTTTCTTCATCAAGAACTAATGCAGCTCCTTGAGGTTTTTCTGTCATTTTAATAACAACATTACGAAGGTTATCATCAGGAGAAACAATGGCAACTTTTTCAAAAGGCTGCATAATATCCTTTACTGTAAGCTTTAATCGCCTGCCTAAGTCCCCAGCAGGATGAAGCTTTGCAAAGTCTTCACGTTTGAAATTTTTATGACTCATTAGAACAGCAGCTAAAGCGTCACCAATTGCAAGGGTGAGAGTGGTGCTTGCAGTAGGAACTATTCCAAGTGGATCAACCTCACTAGATACGGATGCGTCAATCACTAGATCTACTTCATTTGATAGCACTGAATTCATATTCCCTAAAATACCTATGAGAGGAGATTTGAATTCTTTGAGAATAGGTATTAGTCTTAAGATTTCATCCGTTGCTCCACTTTTTGAAATAATAATAGTTGGATCACCTGGCGCATAAATACCTAGGTCACCGTGGACCGCCTCAGCCGGGTGGAGAAATACAGCTTTATTTCCAATACTGCACAGAGTGGAAGCAATTTTTTGAGCTATTAAGCCAGATTTACCCATACCACTTATTACAATTTTGCCAGGGTGTTTATTTATAATCTTACAGGCTTCTACTATTTTGTCAGAGATTCTATCAGCCGCAGAGATCATTTGCTCTGCTTCACCAATTAATACATTTTTAGATACTAATTTTAAATCGGTTGCCATTGCCTCATCTAAGATTTATTTAAAATATTTAACATAACAGCATTTTGAGCATGCATTCGATTTTCTGCTTGGTCGAAAACTATCGAATTTGGTGACTCCATCACCTCATCGGTAACCTCACGATCTCTTTCTGCTGGAAGACAGTGCATAAACAAAGTATCTTTATTCGTTGAGTTCATCATTTTAGAATTAACTTGAAAGTCTTTAAAAATTCTACCTCTCTCACCTGCTTCTTCTTTTTGACCCATTGAAGCCCAGACATCTGTATAAATAACATCTGCACCAATTACTGCATTATTTACATCGTGGGTTATCTCAACATTTGAAAATGATGTATTTTTAGCCATTTTAACAGTTGCGCTGTCAGGCTCAAAACCCTCAGGGCACAAACAAATGAAATTTAAGGGTATAATTGATGCTAAATTTAACCAAGAATTAACAATATTATTTCCATCACCAACATAAACAACTTTGATATTTTCAATCGAATCCATGTGTTCATAGATAGTTAAGAGATCAGCCATAATTTGACAGGGATGATTGTAATCCGTTAATCCATTTATAACGGGAACTGATGCACTTTCTGACAGCTCTATCATATGTTTATGATCAAAAAGCCTAGCCATAATCACATCATTATATCTGCTCAGAACTCTTCCAATATCTTTAACAGCCTCTCTTTTACCAATACCAATATCATTTGGTCCTAGATAAAGAGCATGACCACCTAATTTGAAAAAGCCTGTTTCGAAAGATACTCTAGTTCTAGCAGAAGGCTTAGCAAAAATCATTGCCATCGACAAACCGTAAAAAGGTTTGTAGTTATCATTTTCATCTTGAATTCTTTTTTTTAAATGAATCGCTGAATCAAGAAAACTATAAATCTCTTTTTGATCATACTCTTTTACATGAATAAAATCTCTTTTCATTTATTTTATTTTCCCTCGATTAGGAGCTTAAACAACTTAGAATCTGATGGAAGAACAAGAGTAGTTTTATCATCAACTACTTTCTTGTATGCATCAAGAGTCCTGACAAACTCATAAAATTTAGGATCCGAGGAATAGGACTTTGCATAAACTTGAACAGCTTTCGCATCTCCTTCTCCTCTTATTTTTTCTGCTTCCTTGTATGCGTCAGCAAGAATGATTGTTTTATCTCTATCTGTTGCGGCTCTAATTTTTTGCGCTTCCTCCGATCCTTCAGATCTGAATTTATTGGCTTGTCTTTTTCTCTCAGCTTCCATACGAGCATAAATAGATTCTTCATTTTCTGATGGCAAATCTACTCGTCGAATCCTAACATCAATTACTGAAATACCGTAGGAAAGCGTTGCTTCGTTACTTGCCTTTGTTACGACATCCATTATTTCTTCGCGGTTTTCAGTTATGATTTCTACCATATCATGAGTTCCTAACTCTCTTCGTAGTTCAGAATAGACAATATCATCCATCCTGCTCTTTGCGGTAGGTATTGCTTGAACAGTTTTTAAAAACTGTAACGGATCAACAATTTTCCATCTCACATAATTATCAACAATAAGAGATTTTTTATCTTTGCTTAAAATTGCTTCAGGGGGTGAATCATATTCCAATAACCTATCATCAAATACGATTTTTTCTTGAAATGGAAAAGGGAGTTTTGCATTAAATCCAGGCTCAGTTATTGTTCTAACTGGTTTTCCAAGTTGGAGGAGTACAACTTGCTGTGTTTCGTCAACAATAAATATAGAGCTTAGACCAACTAATGCCAAAACTGGTAAAATTAACGCTATTACTCTTTTCATAATTAATTACCCTCCTTTGCTTTTAGATTAAGAAGGTTGATTAAATTGCTACCTTCCTTTCCATCTGGAACAATTATTTTTTCACGATTTGATAAAATTTCTTCTGCTGTTTCAAGATACATTCTAGTTTCAGTTACTTGTTTTGATTTCCTGTATTCTTTTAAAACTGCATTGAACTTGGAGACATCACCTTCTGCTCTTGCTATCCTAGCCTCTTTATAACCCTCTGCTTCTCTGATCTCTGCTTGGGCTTCTCCTCTAGCTTTTGGTATAATATCGTTTCTATATCCTTCAGCTTGATTTACCATTCTGTTTTTATCTTCCTTTGCTGAAGCAACGTCTTTGAAAGCGGCTATAACCTGCTCGGGGGGACTAACATCCTGGAGTTGAACTGCTACAACCAAAATTCCTGTGTCATATTTATCTAAAATTATTTGAATTAATTCTTTCGACTCTTCTTGAATCATGAATTTTCCAGAAGTCAAAGCTTCATCGATATTGTGACGACCAACCACAGTTCTTAATGAGGCCTCAGCAGCCTGCCTAACGGTTAATTCTGGCTCTATAAAATTAAAAGTGTAAGCAACAGGATCTTTAATCTTGTACTGTACAATCATTTCAGCGTCAACAATATTTTCATCGCCCGTGAGCATTAAGCTTTCTCGTGCTATTGTTTGATATTGATTTTTACCAACAGTTCTGAACCCTATCTCAATACGCTTTACCTCTGTAACTTTTGGTGTACTTACTTTTTCAAATGGAAAAGGAAAGTGATAATTCAACCCTGACTGCGCTGCTCTAGAATATTTTCCAAATGTCTGAACAACCCCAACTTCATCAGGACCAACTACGTAAATTCCTGTTAACAACCATAATACTAGAGCTATGCCAACTAAAGGAAAAGCACCCATTGTAATCGTAGGGATTTTAATTTCCTGGTCTCCAATAATGATTCGTTTGTACGCCATGATTTACCTCTCTAACTAGTTATTTGCCTTCGCAATCGTGCGACAGGCAGTTTTAAATCTTCTCTATATTTTGCAACTGTTCTACGAGCTATCGAATACCCTTTTTCTTCGAGTTTTATAGCTATTTCAGTATCAGTTAACGGTTTATCTTTTACCTCGTCGCGAATTAATTGTTTCAATAAATTTTTTACAAGCACAACGCTTACTTCCTCTCCATTCGGGGAATTAAGCTTGCCAGAGAAAAAAGATTTTAACTCAAAAATACCATATGGAGTATCTACATATTTGCTTCTAGTGGAGCGACTAATAGTTGATATATCCATATCTAATTTATCAGCAATATCTTTTAATTTCATCGGATTTAAAGAAGTTGTATCTCCATCAAAAAAATTCGGCTGATTGTTTATTATTTGCTCCATAACTTTCGTTAAAGTTGACTGTCTTTGCTCAATAGCCCTAATAAGCCATGTTGCGGAGTCAAGTTTTTGACTTAGATATTTTTTTGTATCATTTGAAGCGTTCTTACTATTTAAGGATTCTAAATATTTGGTATTTATTGAGATATTTGAAACCCAGGAATCATTTACTGATATTTTCCATTTATTGTTTTCAAGAGTCACGATTAGATCTGGAATGACTGAATCGTTTCTACCTTTTATTCTTCCCTCACCTGGAAAGGGATTCAATTTTTTAATATCATTAATAATTTCAATTAACTCATCATTTTGAATTTCAAGTGCCTCAATAATTTTTTCATACTTATGGTTAACAAAATCATCAAAATAATTTGATAGAATTTTTCTATGGTTTTCATACTTGTCTCCAGTAATCTGAAGGAGCAAGCACTCTTGCAAGTTTCGTGCAGCTATCCCTGGTGGATTTAGTTTTTGAACAAGAAATAGTATCTTCTCAACCCGTTCAATTGAAATATTCAACCTATCTGCTATTAAAACAATATCTAAAGGAAAATATCCATTCTCATCAAGATTCCAAATTATTTCTTCAGCGATGCTTTCTTCACTTTTTGACAAATTATATTCATTTAGCTGTTTTGATAGATCTTGTAGAAAATCTAATTGCTCTGCAATAGGAATTTCGTCTTTCGTATTTTGGTTACTATAGATGTTGTGAGGCTCATACTCATCTGGATCGTCTTCAAAGTCAAGCTCCTGTTTTGAGTCGAGTTTTTCTTCCTCATCTACTACTTGTGAATTGTCAAGCAATGGATTGCTTTCAAGCTCATCGGAAACCTTGTTTTCAAGAGAAGTATAATCTAACTGTAAAACCAGTGTTTGTAGAATTTGCTGGGGAGACAGAGATTGGCTTAAGGATTGTTTTTGTTTTATCGCGGGCATTATAGGGAGAAACTTTCTCCTAGATATAATCTTCTTGCCTCATCGTCGTTTGCAAGAAATTCTGAGGTACCTGATTTCAATATTTTACCATCAAACAAAAGGTAAGATCTATCCGTAATAGAAAGAGTCTCTCTTACGTTATGATCAGTTATTAATACGCCAATATTTTTCTGTTTCAATGAGCTAACTATTGATTGAATATCTTCAACTGCAATAGGGTCAACTCCCGCAAATGGCTCATCCAGAAGAATGAAGTCTGGATCCATTGCTAAAGTTCTAGCTATCTCGACTCTCCTTCGTTCTCCTCCGGAAAGATTTCCACCACTACTATTTCTAATATGTTCTATTGATAAATCGCTTAATAGTTGATCAATTTTATTTTTTTGCTCTTCCTTTGTAAAACTACTCATTTCAAGTACTAGGCGAAGATTATCTTCAACGCTTAATTTTCTAAAAATAGATTCGTCCTGAGGTAAATATCCGATTCCAAATCTACTTCGTTGATACATTGCTTTTCTGGTTATGTTCATTCCATCTAAATAAATAACACCTTCAGAAGGTTTAATCATTCCAGTTATCATATAAAATGTTGTTGTTTTACCAGCGCCATTTGGACCAAGCAAGCCTACAATTTCGCCCTTATTTACTTCTAGGTCTACCTCTCGTACAGCCCAAAAATCTCCATACCTTTTGCATAATTTTTCTGCTCTAAGTTTTTTGTGACTACTACTCATTTGATCCCTCATGAAAAACACCGGTGGGTTGCATAATTTCCCAATTATTCAGTTCAATATCTGATTTAAATCCAATACCATATAACGTATCATTTTGCTCTGTGATAAATACTACGCTATCATCTGTAAAGACTTTTTCATCTACATTGTCCCATGATAACGTATCTGTAAAGAGAGTAACTCCGCTATCCGACACTACCACAACATTGCCCATTGCAATCAAAAAATCTTTGGACTCATCAATTTCAGCTATTTCAGATTTTAAATTACTGGTATAAATCTCTTTTTTATCAAAAAAATCGGCATCTACATTTTGATCTAACAATATATATTGACGCTGCTGATATTTTTCTAAATGACCGGATTTAATTATTGCTCTTTTTGAGCCTTTATTTGTTAATGTTATGACTGCATTCCAGCTTTCCGCATCAGGGAGACCTTCGCGTGTTTCACCTAGTTTATCAATTTCAGTTTTACTGCATGCGAAAAAGAGTATTGACAATAAGGCTAATCGGTTCACTTTTGTTCAATAACTTTATTTTTTAAATCTAAGATTACCTTCTCTAACCTTCCCTGCTCTTTTAAGATCCATTCAACCGCTTCACGAAAGGCGCCATCACCTCCTGCTTTCTTGGTAATATGAACTGAAGATTTTTTGCAAAGATCCACTGCATTATCCGTAGCGATTGGCACCCCCACTTTCTCCATAACGGGAATATCTATAAGGTCATCTCCAATATATGCAATTTCAGAGTCCTCCAGGTTATATTTTGATTTTATTTCCTCGTAAGGGATAATTTTATTGAGCGTACCATTATATACGTCTTCAATTTTTAATTCAGCCGCACGAAGCTCTGTAGCAATTGACTTGCGACCCGATATAAGTGCAAGCTTAATCCCTGAAACTCTTAAAAGGGCAACACCTGCTCCATCGTTCACATTAAATTTTTTCATTTCATAATTTTCATTTCCGATATAAACACATCCGTCTGTCCAGACCCCATCAATATCTGAAATGATCATTTTAATTAAATTAATATTATAACTCATTAGTTAACAGCCTCATAAACTTTTAATAATGTCTGCAGCAGGTTTTCTAGTTTATGTAAGGGCCACTGTGTTGAAGCGTCAGATTTAGCATTATCTGGATCATCGTGTACTTCCATAAATATTCCATTGCATCCCGCTGCTACAGCAGCTTTAGCCAAAATTGGTATCATTTCCCTTTGACCTCCGGTCACGTTCTTGTCGCTCGGTAATTGAGCGGAATGAGTTGCGTCAAAAACAACCGGATAACCCGTTTGACTCATAACAGGTATCGATGTCATATCTGAAACAAGACTATAGCCAAAAGAACTTCCTCGTTCAGTTAGAATGATATTATTATTACCTGTTGATTCAATTTTTTCAGCGGCAAACTTCATCTTTCCAGGTGCTAAGAATTGACCTTTTTTAATATTGATAGCTTTGCCAGTCTCACCAGCCGCCAACAAAAGATCGGTCTGCCTGCACAAAAAAGCTGGAATCTGAAGTACATCACAAACTTCAGCGACAACACTGCATTGATCAGGTAAGTGAACATCGGTAAGGACAGGAATTCCTAACTCTTCTTTTACATCTGCAAGAATTGATAAACCAGCATCCAGATTATCTGGACCACGAAAAGATTCAATTGAAGACCTATTTGCTTTATCAAACGAGCTTTTAAAAATTAAGGGTATATTAAAAGAGTTTGTAATTTTTTGAATTTGCTCTGCCATTTTCAGACTGTGGTCTCGTGATTCAATAACACATGGACCTGCAATCAAAGGAAATGATCCACTTTCATATTTAACATTACCAATAGAAACAGTATTCATATTTATTTTTTCTTTTTATTTAAATGCTTTACGGATGCTTTAATAAATTCTCTAAAAAGAGGATGAGCCTTACTTACTCTGCTTTTAAGTTCAGGGTGGAATTGACCAGCCACATACCAAGGATGACCCTCAAGCTCAACAATTTCAACAAGATTAAGGTCAGAATTTTCACCAGAAATAATTAATCCCTTTTTTGTCAGCCTGTCTCTAAATCTATTGTTTACTTCCCAGCGATGACGATGACGCTCTGAGATAGTTTTTCTTCTATAGGCAGAGAACGCCTTAGTTCCTTTTTTTATGTTGCATTTATATGCGCCTAACCTCATGGTACCACCTTTTGCTTTAATTGCTTTTTGGGATTCCATAAGGTCAATAACAGGATAAGGTGTTTTTTTGTTAAACTCTGTGCTATTTGCGCCTTTTAAACCACAAACATTTCGAGCGAACTCAATTACTGCGCACTGTAAACCTAAACAAATCCCTAGAAAAGGAATATTGTTTTCCCGTGCATATTTACAAGAAGTTATTTTCCCTTCCGATCCTCTTGATCCAAACCCTGGTAAAAGTAAAATCCCATCCATGTTATTAAAAGCTTTTTCAGCATCTGAATCATTTTTTATCTTCTCAGTTGAAACCCAATGGACATTTACGCGGGCATTATTTTCTACACCTGAATGTATAAACGACTCAAGTACGCTTTTGTAGGCATCAGGAAGCTCGGTGTACTTTCCACACATCGCTATATTTACATTATGCAGCGGCTCTTTAAACTTTTTAATAAATGTTTTTAAATAGGATATTTCAGCTTTGCCCGTAAGCTGAAGTCGATCCATAATTATTTTAGATACATTTTGATTATACAAAGTTAAGGGAACTTCATAAATACTTTTTACCTCAGAACCTTCAATAACATGATCAGGGTTTAGATTTCCAAACAATCCAATCTTATTCCGAACATCTTTAGTAAGCCTGTGATCAGTTCTACATAAAATCATATCTGGAGACAAACCTATCTCACGTAATTTCATAACGGAATGCTGCGTAGGCTTTGTCTTTAATTCTTCACTAGCTTGAATGTATGGGACAAGCGTTACATGCATAATGGTATGATTATGATATCCAACTTCAAGAGAAAGCTGTCGAATAGCTTCCATGAAGGGAAGGCTTTCGATATCACCAACTGTTCCACCAACTTCGCAAATTACAACATCGAATTTTTTTGGTTTATTAATTGCCTTAATTCTAGAAATAATTTCATCAGTTATGTGCGGAATAACTTGAATTGTTGCGCCTAGGTAATCACCCCTTCTCTCTTTTTCTAAAACAGTGCTATAAACTTGACCGGTAGTTGTATTGTTTATCTTACCCATATCTACATCAATAAATCTTTCATAATGGCCGAGGTCAAGATCAGTTTCAGATCCATCATCCAAAACAAAAACCTCTCCATGTTGGTACGGGTTCATAGTCCCTGGATCAACATTTAAATATGGATCTAATTTTAAAATTGTCACTTTCAATCCAGCGCTTTTCAAGAGATAGCCTATTGATGCAGCAGCTATACCTTTACCGAGTCCAGATATAACACCACCTAAGACAAATATATATTTAACGGGTTTTGCTTTTGCCATGATTATTTAACCAAGCCTTTTAAATCGTCCAAGGTATCTATTCCTTTATTTACTTTATCAGTCAATACAACTTTTATTGAAATTCCGTTATCAATTGCCCTTAACTGCTCAAGTTTTAGTTTTTGTTCATTAATTGATGAATCAAGTCTCGTGAATTTATCTAAAATTTCTTTACGATATGCATAAATGCCTGCGTGGTGATAATATCCGCCAATTTCTACTTCCAAAGGTTTTCTTCTAAATGCTAATGCAAACCTTTCCGCATCAAGCAATACCTTGACAGTGTTTAAATCGTTAATTCCATCAGCTGTAAGTTTCTTACCAGCAACAGTAGCCATCTCTATTTGTGGGTCATCAAATTCTTGGATTAACATATCTATTAATTTAGGATCTAAAAAAGGCTCATCTGCTTGAAGGTTAACAATGACCTCAGCATCATTACCCTTTGATGCTTCGTGCACCCTGTCGGTACCAGAAGAGTGATTAATGTCCGTCATTACAGTTTTTACTTTCCACCTCTTTAGTTCTTTAATTGTTTCTTCATTATCAACTGCAATAATAACATCATCAATTAGCTCTGATTTTTTTGCATTCTCATATACGTGGACAACCATTGGCTTTTCATCGATGGCGAACAAAATCTTTTTAGGAAAACGCTTTGATTGCAAACGCGCTGGAATGATTGCGATACTTTTCATAAGATCAGTGATTTTTTAGTTGGGGGTAACGATTTGAATAGTAGTTTGTAAATATAACCGGTTCAAATCTGTTTAAGGTGTCAATCATTTTATTTGATAATTAAAGAAGTGTATAAATTTATAAGAACTGTTGGGTTGCTACAAGAATGTTTAATATAAGTTTTATTCAAAACGCATAGATTCAACGGGATCTAGATTTGCAGCTCTCCATGCAGGATAACTGCCAAACCCAATACCAATTATAGAGCAACTAATAACTCCGTATATAGCCCAATCAATTGGTATAACTGCAGGAACTTTTGCCACCAATGAAATTACATTTCCAGCCGCTATGCCAAAGACCACTCCAATAACTCCACCTATCTGACATAAAAAAACTGATTCTGTTAAAAATTGAAATAATATATGCCTTCTCGTTGCGCCTATAGCTTTTCGGATACCTATTTCTTTTATCCGCTCAGTAACGGAAACGAGCATTATGTTCATTATACCAATACCTGCAACGATTAAAGCTATAACGCTAATTGAAAAAGCAAAAATCTTTATGGATCCAGTAAACGATCCAAAGGTATCCATTAATTCATCGTTGGTGGTAATTTCAAAATCATTCTCATCACCAGGAGGGACCTTTCGAATTGCCCTAAGCGCACCAATCACTTCGTCTAATGTTTCGCTGTATAGTTCAGAAGATTCAGATTCAACTGTAATTCCTAAAGAATATGACTTGCCTCTAAAGCGTTGGAGGAAAGTTGTAATAGGCATAAAGACATAATTATCCTGACTCTGACCAAAGGATTGGCCTTGCCTTTCAGTTATCCCTATAACTGTAAAATTAATTCCTTTAATCTGGATAGCTTTTCCTAGAGGGTCCTCAAAAGGAAAAAGTGCATCAACGACATCAGCTCCAATGATACAAACGCTACGCGATAAGTGAACATCTTCATCTGTCAAATTTCTACCATCC
>MDSX01058009.1_pt1 | contig 72226 bp, 86 predicted proteins | sample 811141 | NCBI WGS metagenome assembly MDSX01 (sample SAMN05326642, study PRJNA326480) | marine metagenome | isolation source: seawater | place: Atlantic Ocean: South East | collected 2010 | reverse complement strand
ATGGAACAACTTTATTATATTTATTTTGTGTAAATGTATTATTATCTTGAAATAATCTTTTCATTAATTTATTAATATAAATAAATATTATTTATTTATATAAAATTGAAATAAGGTTCATTTCCTTTACATTTAATTTCTTTAACTTTAATTTTATAACATTCATTATCATGATCTTTATATGTTTGGTTACTAAATGGTGTAGGTGTTTTAATAATTTTATGTTTATACATAGTTGTAATATATATATATATAATACCAATAATGAAAGAAATAAAAAAAGGAATAAAGTGAAATTGAAAATTAGTTTTAATAGTCATTTTAATTAAAAGTTATTATTTAATTTTGATACATCTACCAGTTCTTTTATTACATATTTTACCTTCTTCTTTACAATCTCTTTTACATTCTTTATCAGGTAAATCTTTATCAGTTAAATTTTTTTTAGGTAAATCTTTTTTAGGTAAATCTTTTTTAGGTAAATCTATTTTAGGTAAATGTTTATCAGGTAAATGTTCTTTAGGTAATGTATGTTTAGATAAATCTTTAAATTGATTATTGTCATGTGTAATAAAAGTAGGGTATTTAAAATGTGTATAAATATGATGATTATCAGGTTTAACAGGATATTGATTTTTGAATAAATTAACTTTATCAATAATAGAAGAATTTTTATATTGTTCTAAATATATATTATAATCATCATAAAATTTGTTACGTTTAGATGAAATATCTTGTATATATATATTAGTTAAATCAATATTAGTATCATTAATATGTTTATTTTGTAGATATTTAGCTTTACATTCTTTAATAAATTGATTTTTAGTTTTATTGAATATAAATGTCATTTTATATTATATTTCAGTTATTTTTTCAAAAGAACTTTTAAATTGGTTAATAATAAATTCTGAACCATTCATTTTTTGTTCATAAATATTAAGTGGTATATATTTTTTAATAATTTTTTTAGATTTTTCATTTTTAAGTTTTTGTTGATAATATCCTTGTATAATAATTATAATTCCGATAAAAAGTAGTGTAAGAATTAATGATTTCATTTTATATTATTATAAATATAATTAATCAATTTGAGTAACATCTATAGTTTCAACATTATCATTTTTGATATTTGTATCAATTTTATCATTATCTTTATTATCAATATCATATAAATCTAATCCAGCCATAACGACATTAATAACTTTTTTAGAGAATTCAACAGGTTTAATAATAGGATAACCAGAATATAATAAAGAACTATTAATAATAAGATCTAAAAGATCTCTATAAGATTTAAATTCATCAGTATCATTAATATTTTTAATTTTTTGTATAATAAGGTGTTCAGGATTAAGTTCAAGAATTCGTTTATTTAACATATAATTGGTAGATGAATCATTTTGTGCAAGTGTTTGTGCTTTAATAATTTTTTCCATATTAGCAGTAAAACCATATTCAGGTGATGTAACAATACAAGGTAATCCATCAATTTTATCAGAAATTTTAGCATCAATAAATTCGTTACTATAATTTTTTTTTATAAAATCGCATAAAATTTTATATTCATCTTGTTTATTTTTGAGTAAATCTTTATGATCTTGTGTAGTATTAGGTAGTTCAACATCCCCTTTGGTAATACAAATTAATTTATAATCTTTATATTGTGAAAGTCTTTGACACATATATTCATCAACAGTATCAGTCATATATAAAACATCTAATTTATTTTTTTTGAATCTGTTAAGAAATGGTGATGTTTTTAATAATTCGATATCATCTCCGGAAATATAATATATTTCTTTTTGAGTTTCAGAAAGATTAGTAATATAATCATCAAAAGAAATATATTTATTAGGATTATTAAGTGAATAATATAATAAAAGATCAGCAACTCTTTCTCTATCGGTAGATTCTTCATAAACTCCTAATTTAATATTTTTTTGGTAAGTATTATAAATTTTGGTATATAATTCAATATTTTGCATAGAATTTTTGAGCATATCAATACTTTTTTTAGTGATAGTTTTTTTGATAATCTGTATAATTTTATTTTCTTGTAACATTTCTCTGGATACGGTTAATGGTAGATCATCAGTATCAATCATACCAGAAATAAAATGTAACCATTCAGGGCAAATAGCGCTACTATTATCACTAACAAAAATTTTCCTAACATAAATTTTAATATTATTTTGTTTAACACCTCTTTCAAAGATATTACTTTTAGTTTTTTTAGGTAAAAATAAAACTCCTTTATATTCAACTTGTCCTTCTCCTTTAATATGTTTATAACAATAAGGATCATCAATATCATTACATAATGATTTATAAAATTTATTATATTCTTCAGTAGTAATTTCAGAAGTATTTCTTAACCAAATAGGTTTATTTTCATTAACAACTTGATATTCATTAATATATTCAGTAATTTTTTTCATTTTTTTTTCTTTAATTTTTTCAGGTTTATCATCAACATCTTCAATAATAACATCATCATCGGTATTAACTTTAAATAAGTCATCTAAATTATTATCATCAGTTTTAGTTTTAGTATCTGTATCAGTTTTAATATCTTTTTCAGTTTCAGTATCTACATTTTGATCTTCATCTTCAATTTCTTTAGTAATTTCTTTTTTAATTAAAATTTCGATGGGATGATTAATATATTGTGAATGTTCTTTAATAATATTTTTAAGTTTAGTAGTATCAGTATAAGTATTAATTAAATCTTCTTTTAATGAAAGTTTAATAATAGTGCCTTGTTTAAAATCAATATCATCATTAATAGTAAAATTGTCAAGTTTTTCGATAATATAATTATTAGTAGCATCAGATTCCCATTTCCAAATTTCATTATTTTTGTTAGAAATGATAGTAACTTTATCAGATACTAAAAAAGCGGAATAGAATCCAACTCCAAATTTGCCAATAAGATTAGTATCTTTAGCTTTTTCCATAAAAGCTTTAGTACCAGAATTGGCAATAGTACCAATATTTTTAATTAAATCATCTTTATTCATAGCATCACCAGTATCAATAATTAAAAGTTGTTTATTATCTTTATCTGGGATGATAGTAATTTTATTTTGAATTTTATGATCAATTTTGTTAATAATAGAGTTATAATTATATCTATCAATACTATCACTGGCATTAGAAAGTAATTCTCTTAAAAATATGTCTTTATTAGAATAAAAATTATTAATAATTAAATTCAATAAAGAAGAAATATCTGTGTCAAAAGTGTATTTTTGTATTTCAGACATTTTTATAAAAATAAATAAATAATTCTTTATATATTTTTGTTTAAGAAACCCAAGTGCCTTGTCTTTGTTGAAGATTACCACATTTTTCTAAAAATTTCTTACGATTAATATAATTGCGTGTATCTTCGCCTCCTCTAATCCATTTAGGAACAATATGTTCATGATTTTGAACTTTAGAAACACAATCTAACATAGGAATCATTTGATAAGTTTGTTTTTCCATAATATTTTGATTACATGTATTGGAAATATGTGTGCTATCTGTTCCGGATAATAATTGTAATTCATTATTAGGATCACCAATACCAGGTCTTAAATTAGGACATGCTTGAAACATTCGTTGATATAATTGAATATTACATTTATCTTTAGTCATTTGTTGTTTATTATTTCTAAAAACTGATTCTTTATCAATTAAACAATTATCTGGATGATTAGCAACATTTGGGTGTGGTGAGCCTCTTAAATTAACATGATCTAAATAAAATTCAGGTATTCTAATATTAGGATCATTACATTGTATAAAATTTCTATTATAGTGTGTATAATCATCAATTAATTTATTAGAAATATCTTTAGATTCTTTATGACATGTATCATTATATAAATCACAATATTTGTTATACATTATTTTATTTTAAATAATATAATAAAAAAAAATATAATTTAGTTTTAGTTAGTAGTTCTTTTAGCAGTTTCAATTTTATATACTCCCATACCTCCTCCTCCAACAATATCAAGATCAGTTCTGTCTAAATTTAAATTTTGAATACATCTAATTTGATTGCCTTCTTTACAAGATTTTTTATTATTATTTGTATTATATAACCATTGTGCAAATGTGTTTTGATCATTAGGTATAGTTTTTCCAGGTATAGTATAAAATTGTCTAATAGATAATCCTCTATCATATAAGTCATTAGCATCTCTAAAAATATTTTTATAAAAGTTTTGGTTTATGATATCATTATTAAATTCACATGGTGGAATATTATTAGGATATAATACATTTGGATTCATAAAAGGATTATTAATAGAAGTATATATACATTTATTATTAAATTTTTCTTTAATATTTTGAATATATTGATTATATATAATAATAGTAAAAAATCCAATTATAATAGATAATAAAATGTAAGATAAATCAAATTTATTGAATAAAACAAGTATAATACTAATAATAATAGATAATAAAAATATTAAATTAAGTTTATTGATAAAATCTAATTTATATGTTTGATTATTGAATAAATCAATAAGTATTTGAGGGTTTTCTAACCAAAAATTAGATATCATGTTTCTTTATTTTTATCATCTAATTTCTTTTTTAATCTACTTTTAGTTTCCATTTTTTTTTGCATATTTTTCATTTTACCTTTATTAATATTACCCCCCATATTATTATTTCCCATCATAGATGACATCATTTTCATAATGTTTCCAATATCAGGTTCATTACCATTAGAATTACTTCCTCCTAATCCAGGTAATTTACCAGCCATTTTGATGGCATCATTTAATAAATTTTCTTGTTTAATATCACCATTTTTTAATTTACTTGCCATTTTTTGACTAACATCTGATATTAAATTACCAATACCATTATCAGGATTACCTAATGCTCCTAATATATCTCCATCATTTTCAATAGAACTTTTAACTTTATCTAAATCAATTTCATTAACAATCTCTTTAGCTAATTTACCAATACTTGTATCTTCAATTTCTTCAATAGAAAATCCGGTTGAATTTTTGATATTTAATTTAGTAATTTTATTAATTAAATCTTTATGTCTTTGAGGTAAATTATCATCATTATCATTACCTTTAAGTTTTTCCATAATAATTTTAATTTCATTTTCATTTAATTGATCATCAACAAATAAAGAAAATATTAATAAAAATTGTGTTAATATTTCTTTTTTTTTAATAATTTTATTAATTTTTTCTAATTCAATATCTTTAATTAAATATTTAGTGTTATTTTTTTCAATCCATTCATTAAAATTTTCATTTAATTTCAATTCTTGAATAGAATTATTATCAAAATTTGATTTAAAATAGGTAATATATTCGTCAGAATTATTATTAAAAGTATTATATTCTAATCTAATAGTTTTAATAATATTTTTAGCATTAGTATCTTTAGAGTTTTTAGCATTTTTTTTAATAGTTTTAATAAATGTTAAATAGTATTGATTGAAGACATAAATATTTGAAGTCATATTAAAAGATATTGATATATTTTTATTTTGTATATCTACTTATTTCCTTTATATATTAAATATCTTTATTTCGCATTTCTTGAATTTCCGCAATACTTGGTAATTTTTTATGAGATTTATCTGTATCATCATTTGCTATAATTTCTTGATTATTATTTATTATTGTAGTATTATTATTATTATTATTATTATTATTATTATTATTAATTTCTTCCCATATTGATACAGGACCAATTACATTATTAATATTATCAATACTTTCAAAATTTTGTGAAATATCAGAAAAAAGTCCATTAGGTTCATTAGGTTCATTTAAATTTTGATTATTAACAATAGTATTAATATTATTATTATTATTATTATTATTATCATTATCATTATTATTTAATAAAATGCCTTTATTAGGTATAAATAGAAGATCTAAAATATTTTTACCAAAAATAAATCTATCTTCATTAGATATTAAAAGTGCAGGAACATGTGTAATTCTATGATCAATTTTATAATTATTAGATTTTAAATAATCAATAGATAATAATTTAATTTTTTTATCTTTATCATGTATTTTTAATGTTTGTAATAACATAGAACAATGATTACATTGACTACTGTAAAATAAAATCATTTTTACTTAATAAATAAACAAATTAGTTTTAAATAAAAATGATTTAAATAATTTATTATATTAAAATAATAAATGTTTAAAAATTTTAAATTTAATAAAATTTCGAATGAATTAGAATTTGAGATATCAGATATAGATATATCAATATTAAATGGATTAAGAAGAATATTAATATCAGATATACCAATATTAGGATTTACAATAGATGATAATTTAATAAATATTGAAGAAAATACAACAAGTTTAAATAATGAAATAATAAGTAATAGAATAGCTTTAATACCAATAAATATAAGTGAAAAATATAATGAAGAATTTGATTCAATAAATAATAGTTTTGAAATAATATTAGATGTAAGTTGTCAAAATAAATTAGATTTAGAAAATATAACAACAAATAATTTAAAAATAAAAGTAGATGGAAATATAGTAAAAAATAATAAAGATTATTTTAATTATAATTTAATATCAAATGAACCAATATTAATTCATAGAATAAAAAATAATCAAACATTAAAATTAAATGCAAAAGCAACAAAAGATATAGGAAGAAATAATGCTTCATTTTGTATAGTATCTGGTATAGCAGTTTATAATAAAATAAATGAAAAAAGTAAAGAAACAGATATAATAAAAAAAGAACGTGATATTGTAGAAAATATTTATATTTTTAAGTTTGAAATAATAAATAATACAATATCACATTTATATTTATTTAAAAAAGCAATAGAAATATTAATATTTAAATTAGATGAAATAAAATTAGAATTGTCAAAAAATGATAGTACATTAATTTCTATTAATAATTATTTTGATTATATTAATACATTTGATATTAATATTAAAAATGAAAATGATACTATAGGATATATAATTCAATCAAAAATATTTGATAAATATATTGTAAATAAAAAAAAAATTTAAAGAATATGAATGTGAATTTGTAGGATATACAAAAAAACATCCATTAGATAATACTTTAATATTAAGAATAACTTTAAAAAAGTGTGATGATAAAAATATAATAAAAGCTTTTATTATAGAAGAATGTATTGATTTAATATATTTATTAAATAATATAATAAAAGAATGGATTTATTTTAATGAAATCAATAAATAAATAATATGGATTTAACTGATGATTTACGAATATATGATAGTATTGGTGGAACATTAGAAAAAAAAGATAAAGATCATGTAGAAAAAATAGAAAAAAGTCAAAAAAATAAAGATTCTGAAAGTGAAGATTCTGAAAGTGAAGATTCTGAAAGTGAAGATTCTGAAAGTGAAGATTTAAGAAATGAGGATTTAGAAAGTGAAGATTTAGAAAGTGAAGATTTAAAAAAAGAAGATTTAAAAAGTGAAGATTTAAAAAAAGAAGATTTAGAAAGTGAAGATTTAAAAAAAGAAGATTTAGAAAATGAAGATTTTAAAAAAGAAAATTTAGAAATAAGTTATGATGATAGTAGTAGTATTATATCAGATGATAATGATGAAAATTTTATAAAAGATATAGAAGAAACTGAAAAAATAAATAAAATAGATATAATAAAAATTTTAAAAGAAAAAAATAATATAAATATATTTAATATAGATAGTTTACATTATTATTATGATGATTTATTTAGTTATAATAATGATAGTTTATATAATAATAATAAAATAAAAGATTTAGTAAATAAACATTTAAGTTTATTAGATGATGAAATAGAAAAAAACGAAGTATTTTATTTAAATCATGAAAAAGTAAAATATAAATTATTTAATAAATTTAATTTAGATAAAGTAAATTTATTAAATAATTTAAAATTAGAAAAAAATATAGAAATTTATAATAATATAATAAATGATATAACAAATAATATATTAGTATATTCATCAACAAATAATAAAAATTTAAAAAATACAAATAATACATTAATAAATTTGTATAAAAGAGAATTTTATTTATCAGAATTAAAAATACCAGAAGATTGTATTTTAAATATAAAAACCCGATATATAAATGTAGAAAATGAAAGTTTAATATCAAAATTAGATAAAATAGAAGAAGAAAGGGATAAAGAAATAATATTTTTAGAAAATAATTTTAATCATATAAATGATATAATGATAAGAAATAATAAAGATTTTTTCAATATGAATATAGAAGAATATGATAAAATTCCAGAAATAAAAGAAAAAATAAAAAAGAAAAAGAAAGAAATAATAGATTTAAATGAGAGTGAATGGATAATAAAGAAAGATAATATAATAGATAATATAGGAAATATAGATATTGAAATAAATAATGAAGAAATAGATAAATTAATAAATGAAATGGGTGAAATAAAAACAAATTTAGAAAATAATTTAAAAAATGGTTTATTATATGAAGAAGAGATATTATATAATAATAAAAAAATAAAATATTATAATTATAATAATTTAGAAAAGGATATAGAAAATGAAAATATAGATATAGATATAGTAATAAAAAATATAAATGATTATTTAAAATTAAAATCAATAATTCATTCAATTTTATATTTAAATGATTTAAAAAAATATGATAAAGATAATATAAATATTGAAGAATATAAAGATAAATTAAAAATAATAGAACAGTTTGATAATATATTATTAGAAAAGTTAGTAATAGATAAAGAAATATTGGAAATAATAGAAAGTGAAGAAAATAATGAAGATATAGATTTAAATAATGAAATTTATGATATAGATATAGATATATCTGATGATAATAAAAATATAATAAATAAAAATATAATATTATTGGAACCCGATATGGAATTAAAATATTCATATAATTATAAAAATAATATTGAATTATATAATAATATTAATAATATATTAAAAAAATATATATTTAATTTAATTGAATATTCAGGTTTAAATGTAGATATATCAGAAATATTATCAAAAAGTATAAAAATATTACGTAATAATATGGATGAATTAGAGTTATTTAGTATATTTTTTATAAATTGGTATATATATATATATGAGGAAGAATTAGAAGATAATTTAGATGTAGTATTAAATTCGGAATGTATAAATTTATGGCAAAGAACAAAACCAATAGAATTTATTGATAAAGGTTATAATTATGATTCAAAATCAATAATGAGTTATATAATATGTTGTTTAGAAAATTTAGAATTAGATATAAATATAGATAAATTATTTGATAAAATATATCATATATATATAAATAATAATGAAATAAGTAATAAATTATTATATTTATTAGAATATTATAATAGTAAAATAAAGAATAAAACAAATGATGATATATATTTAAATATTTTATTAAAATTAAAAAAAGGTTTAGAAAAAGATGATATAAATGTAAAATCAAAATATACACAAGCATTATTATATTTACCATTAAAATTGAATAGAGTAAATAATTATATAATGGGTTGTTGTAAACAATTATTAAATAAAAATTTTAGGGCATTTACAGATTTAGATAATAGTAAACAATTAAAATATATTAAAGATTATATGAAAAATTATAAAAAAATAAATAAAGATAAATGGAAATCAATAAAATATATAAAAAATAATTTAAATATAGATAAAGATAAAGATAAAGATAAAGATATAGATAAAGATAAAGATGAAAATAAAGATGATATAAATATTGAAGAAAAAGAAATAATAAATAATAAAATAAATATAATAACATTTATAAATGAAAATTTTGAAAATTTTCCAATAGAAATGTTAAAATTTAAAAATGATAGTGAATTAAATAATATTGTAGAAAATAATATAAAAAATTATTTATCATATATAAGTATAAATAATAAAAAAAATAATCAAATATTTATAAATATAATAAAAGAAAAGTGTAAATTTGTTGATATATTAAAAAAATTTATACAAATATCTCTTCAAATTTCACATAATTTTGCTGATAAAGCAAAAGAATATAATAATTATATAAATAAATTGGAAAATCAATGTTGTCAAGATAAAATATTTTATAATAAAAGACAAAATATATATAAAATATTAGGATCTTATTATATAACAGATATAAATTTTAATAATAATGAAATAGCAGATGAATTTTATAAAAGATGTTTAAATATTTTAAATAAAAATATACCAACTCGAATAGAGTTAAATGATTTAATAAATAAATATAGGGAAGAAACAAAAATTAAAGCTATAAACAAACTTCAAAATAAAAATAAATATGAAAAAGATTTAGATAAAGAATTAAAAAAAATGGGTATAATTGATTATATGCAAAATGATGAAAATAATAATGAAAATAATGATGAAAATAAAGATGAAAATAATGATGAAAATAATGATGATATAATTAATTATAAAGGAGAAGATGAAAATTTTATAGATTTATATTAATAATTTATTTGTATATAAATATTATGTAATATTTTATGAAAAAAAATCTTAATTGAACAAATTAGTTTTTAAGTAAAGTATATAGAATTATTTAGTATATTTTGTGAAATATTGATAAATATGTAATTACTATACAGATGAAGGATTATTAATATCATTTATAATATTAGGTGTAGATAAATTTAAAGTATTATTATTAACAAATTGTGCATTTAATTTTAAATTAATAGTTCCACTACTATTTAATTGTAATGGAACACTTTTTCCTTGAAAAGCTTTACTAACTTGATTTTTATGTTTTTCTGATATTGATTCAAATTCACATTGTTGAATTAAAACATCATATTTTTCAATAAAATTATTAATTTGTGTATTTTCAAATGATTGTGATCCTTCAATAGTATTAGCTAAAGTTCTAAATTGATTACTTAAGTTTTTAAATGTTTCAACTTTTTCGATAACTTTTAAATTACTTTGTATAGCTAATAATAATACACTAAGTCCATTAACAATAACATTAGGAATTTTCATATTACCTTTATTATCATCAAATGAATTTAAAATACACATAGCACTACTTGTTAAAATTAAAGGCATTTGAAAACAAATTTTAATAAAATTCCAATAAGCAGTAGCTTTACTACATAATAAAGACATAGCAGAACATTTTTCTAATATAGCTGTAGCTCTTTCTAATTCATAAGTATTTACACTCATCTTTATTATTATTATATTTAAATAATTCAATCTAATTTAATTAATAAATCAATATTTGGATAATCATTTTCTTGAATTAAATTATCTTTTTCTTCATATAATAATTTATTATCATTATATTCTAAAGGATAAAATCCGATTTTATCTTCACCAACAATACCTTTAATTTCAATATTAATAACATATTGATGAATATTATCAATAAAAATAATAAAATTAATATGTTTTCCATTTAATTTACCTTCTCTATATAATATTAGATCAATATCTAATAAATATTGATTTTCTAATTTATTAATTTTATATTTATTTAAAACATCATGAAGTATTTGAATATTATTATTATCAATTAAATTATTCTTATCAAAAAATTGATTATTATCAATTAATTTATTATTAATAAATTGATATGTTTTATTATATATACCGACAATATCATTATTAATTTCATAATTATAATCAAAATCTGATAAAAAATTATTATAATTAGGATTAAATATTTTTTTTAAAATTTGTAAATAAGTTTTATTATCATATTCAAAATAATATTTATCTTTATCAATATTTAAATCAATAGGAATACTATTAATTGTATGTCTATCTTTTAAAAGATTAGATTTATTAGATAAGGAAGTATTAATAATATCATGATCTAATAAATTATTAGATTTAGATTTATTATATAATGATATATCATTATCTGATATTAAAAATCCTTCAATACATTCAGAAATAGTTATAATATATAATAAAATTAATATTATTATTATAAATATTTTATATAATAACATCTTTTATTTCTATTATATTAAAATATATAATTAGTATCATTTTTTAAACATTCAAAATTTTTATTTTTACAAAATGGTTTATTATATAATTTATCATTATATTTAGTATATGATAATCTTTTAACACCAACAGGAAATTCACAATATTTTTGATTACATTTACCTTCATTTGTAATTTTATTATAAAAAGGACATTCTTCATTAAATTCACATGGTTTATCCCATATATTAAATTTTTTTTTTATATTACCTAAAGGATCAATTTTTAAATTACATAAATATTTATTTTTAATATTAAAATCCCCATAACAATGATATTTAGTATTTTCAATTTCAGGATCTTTATTCAATCTTGAAATGAAAAATTCATAATATGGTGATTTATCATATAATGATATATCTTTATAATTATTAATATTATTATAATTATATTTAGATTTATTAAAAAAATATTTTAAAAAATTATTATTATAATTATTATCTAATATACATTTATTATCAAATGATTCATATACATTAATATCATTATAATCATATAATTTATTATTAACTATATTATTTTTATTTGTATTTATATTTGTATTTGTATTTAAATATTTATTTTCTAAAATAGGGATATTAATATAATTATTATTATTATTTAAAATATATTTATTTTTATCTTGAAAATATTTTTTAATATTAATATTTTTAATATTGATAGGTATAAATAACTTTATACGTTTAATATCAATATTATCAAAAACATTAATAAATATTTTAAAATTATATAATGATTTTTGAAAAATATTATTATTATTATTAATACCAATAATAGCAAAATCAACTATATTTAAATCGGGTAATTCTTTATTTAATTTAATAAGTTTTTTAGCTTTAATTCTATATCCTTGTTCAATTGCTTTAATAAATAAATAATCATATTGATTTGTATATCCAATAATTTTATTATTAATATTATGAGGACATGTTCTTAATAAATTTTTAGAAATATTTAAAAATATTATATAATTATAATTATTAAAATTTTCAAAATTTATATTATTGTATAATAATGTAATTATTAATAATAAAATAATTATTAAAATCAATTTATATATCATATTTATTAAAATAAAATGTTAAAATAAAAATAATATGTTAAAAGGATTTTTAAGAATTTTGACTGTAATATGTTTATATATACTAACTATAGCTATTATATATTTAATAAAACCATCAATATTTTTTGATAATAACAAATTAAAAGATATAGGATTTATACATGATAATAAATCAATAATATCTTTATATTATATATCACCAATTATTGTTATATTTTTATATATAATTGTATTAGCAATATGGAAGAAATTATTTTAAATATATATAAAGAAGAATATATATCATTTAAATCAATAATATTAATAAATCATAATTATAACTTATCACATTTGGAAAAAGAATATAAATTAGTAATAATAGATAATGGTATTAATCTTATTAAAGATATATATGGTGTAAGTAGAGTATCAATATTAGAAAATATATTTGAATATACAAATAAAAAAATAATAATAATAGATATATCAGCTTTAAATGATAAAGGATTTTGGAAAAATTTAGAAAAAATATTTAATGAAAAAATAAAATCTATACCAATAATTATACAAATAATTGATATAGATACAATACCAAATCAATTTTTAAAAAATTCAAATAATTTTTTAGATGATATAATTAAATTTGAATGGAAATTAAAAATAAATCGTAAAGTTATACATGAATATAGAGAATTTATTCTTAATTATTCTTATATGGAAGCATTTTGTATTAAAAATGATAAATTACAAAGAATAATTGATAAACAAAAAAGAAAATATCTATTATGATATAAAAGATATAGTATGGCAGATATAGAACAAAAAGCTGTTCCTGAAATTAATAATAATTCAATAAAAACAAATACTGATTCAATAACAAATGTTATAGATAATACAACAAAACCAGTAATAGATACTTTAAATAATACAAAAAATACTGTAAATGAAACTTTAAATTCTACATATAATAATGTAACAACATTTTTAAATGATCCAAATGTCTTTTATGGTTTAATTATAGTAATTATAGTAGCAATAATATGTGCAGCTCTTATGTATTATTTTATTGTTGAAAAAGTTTTTAATAAAAAAACTTTAGTTGTTGAAAAAACAAAATATCCTATAAAAGGACATGTAAGAACAGAAATACTTTTAGATAATGTACCTAAAAGTGGAAATGGAAAACGTAGAACTTATGCATTTTGGATATATATAAATGATATGTCTAATATGAAAAATACATATAAAAATGTTTTTACAATAGGTGATAATAAAGGTAATTATACTGATAAATCTCCAGGTGTATTTTTAGATAAAAATAGTAATAAATTATGGATTAGATTTAGTTCATCTTCAGATCCAACACCAACAGAATCTGTTGATTTAAATGCATTAAATGCTACAGATAAAGATTTTTGGAAAAGATGTGTTAAAATAAATTATGTTCCATTACAAAGATGGGTTCATATTGCAGTTGTAGTATCAGATACTACAAGTGGAGGACAAATAACTTGTTATGTTGATACAGAATTAGGAAGCACATATTCACATGATGATAAAAATCCATATAGTGACGATGGTATAATATTAGGTGAAGGTGCAGATGATAAATTAAAAATAAATAATTTAGATTTGGATAAAGGTGGTTATTTAGTATGTGGTGGAGATAGTAGTGTTGGAACAAATGAAGTAGGTTTTAATGGTTTATTAAGTAAAGTAACAATTGTTAATTATGATTTAAATAAAAAAGATATAACAAAATTATATAATGAAGGACCAATTGATGGTTTATTAGCAAGTGTTGGATATGGTGTAAGAAATCCAGTCTATAAATTATAAATTATTTAAATATATATTTAAATTTATTTTTTATCTCTTTTAACAAATTAAATAGAGAGTATAATGTTATATACTGTAATACAAATTATTTTAGCAATTCTTTTATTAATAATAATGGCTATATTATCATATAGTTTATTTAATAAAGATGTGCATACAATCCTAAATAAATTAAGAAATCCAAAACAAATAAAAAAAAAAAGAATTAATTTTAGATGGAACATTTACATTTGATGACAATTTTGCCGAATTTGATACAAAAGATAAATATAAGAATAATTATAAAGAAATATCTCCATCTATAAATCAAAATAGTGGTATTGAATATGCTTATAATTTTTGGATATTTTTATCTAAACATGAAAGTGGTGCTGATGAAAATAAGACAGTTCCATTATTTATTAAAGGATCAAAAACTCCAATAAGTTATACTACAACTTGGAAATGTAATGATATTAATCATACTGCTACACCTTATATAGGTGATGTATCAGATACTGGAAAAGGATTTTTAGTAAAAAATCCATTAGCAAGAGTTAATTTAAAAAAAGGAAAAATAGATGCAATAGTATTTGAATTTAATAGTATTTCATTTCCAGATATAATACATGAAGATCCAGAAACAAAAAATTGTAGTGCTGAATCAAGAACAGAACGTGATAAAAATTTATTTGGTATATATGATTTAACCACAAGAGCAGATTTATATGATAATAGTGCTGATAATATTAAAGGAAAATGGTCAATGATAACATTGGTAGTGAATGAAACAGATAATGAAAAAAATATTTTATTTAGAAATAAAGCAAAAGTAAAATTATATTTAAATGGATATGAATATTTAGAAAAATCCGGTGATATTTATGATTCAACAACAGCATTTAGACATAATATTTCAAATTTACATATAAATCCATTAAAATATAAAGGTACAGATAGTACAGATCCAAATATAATAATAGCAGATTTAGCATATTTTAATTATTCTTTATCAGATAATGAAATAGTAACTTTATATAATAGTGGTTTTAATAATAATCAAGCAATGATACCATCAGAATTAGATACAAGTGTGGGTATGAATGAAAAAGCCGGTTTAGATATAGGAAAAAATGCATTAATAAAACAATATTAAAGAATAATATAATATATAAAATATAAATGTCCCAAACTCCATTAATTCAATTAGTAACAACAGGAATAAAAGATGAATATTTATCATTAAATCCGGATATAAGTTATTTTAAATATGTTTATAAAAAACATACAAGATTTGCAATTCATTCATTAAAAAATGAATTTAATACAAAACCATTATTATCATCAGAAGATCAAAAATGTATGATAAATATTCAAAGACATGGTGATTTATTGGCAGATATAAATTTAGTAATGACATTACCAGCAATAAGATCATTTAAAAATGATAAAGGAAATGTTCCGGGTGATTTACGTTTTAGATGGATAGAAAATTTCGGAACATTACTTGTGAAAGAAGCAACAATATATATAGGTAGTTTAGGTGTACCAATAAATAAATTATATGGTGAATGGATATTAATTTGGAATGAATTAACATTAGATACAGGTAAAAAAGAAAAATATGATAAATTAACAGGAAATATTGAAAAAAATATAAATCCAAGAGTAGAAGAAACAACAATAAAGTTAGATAAACTTAATAAATTAAATTATCAATATTATAAATATGCGAATGATTATAGTCCATCAATAAATGAGAATAAGATATGTATTCCATTACCTTTTTATTTTTCAAAAGATTCAATGTTATATTTACCATTATGTGCATTACAATTAAATGAAATAAAAGTAGAAATAGAGATAGAAAATGTAGAAAAATTATATGAAGTATATGATATAGAATATAAAAAATATTTAAGTCCAATAAAATATAATGAAAAATATAATAGAAATATAACTATAAAAGATTTTGTAGGAGAAAATGTAGATTTAAAAGCATATTTAGAAACAAAATATATATTTTTAGATGAAGTAGAAAGGAAAGCAATAATATTGAATAAAACGAATAATAATTTTTTGGTAGAGAGGGTATATAGAAAAGATGAAATAATATCATCAAAATCAATAAATATAAAATTAGATATAAATAATCCAGTAAAAGAGATAATATGGAAATTAAATAGAAGGGATCGAGATGAAAATGGTTTAAATTATTTGGAAAGTGATGATGAGGAAATAATGAAAACAGCAAAAATATTATGGCAAGGTGTAAATGAGAGGGTAGAAGAGAAAGATAATATATTTTATGGAAAGATTCAACCATATTATCATCATTCAGCGGTACCAAAAGAAGGAATATATTGTTATTCTTTTGCATTATTTCCAGAAAAGTGGAGACCATCAGGTTATTTTAATCCAAGTGGTAGGCATGAAATATCAACATCATTAAGTTTAGAATTAAATAGAACAGGTAATTATGATATATCAATATATGTGGTAATGTATAATATATTGGAAATAATTGGTGGTATAGGATCATTTAAATTTGCAATATAATAGTAAAATGGATGTGTTTAATTTGATAGTATATGTGTTAATAATATATTTATTTTATTTATTGATAAATACGATATCATCATTAAGGGATGAAGTAAAAGAGATGAAAGAGAAATGTATAAATGGAGATGAGTCAATAAGTTTGGAAAAGGATGAAACGCGAGATTTAAAAAAAGAGTTAACGAATAATTATAATTATATAAGTAATTTATTTAAAAACATGTTATAAAAAAATGATAAGTATATTTATTATTAATAATATATAATGCCAAGAAAAAAAATAGTAATTGATGAAAAAAAAGTAACTGAAAAAAAAGATACAATAGAAGAAAAATTACAAAATAATAAAGTAATAGAAGAAAATACAATAATAAAGTTACCATTAACAAATGAGTTGATAAATAATGAGATAGATGAAAAATATATAGAAAATAGTGTATATGATGATAAATATGAAGTAACTCCAAAAGCGTATGATCCAAACGAGATATATTCAGAATTAAATCAAAATAATAGTAATAGTAATAGTAATAGTTTATGTTTATGGTGTAGGCATGGAATAAATGAATTTAGGTGTGGTTTGCCTTTAAGTTATAATAATAAAACGAAACATTATAATTTACATGGAAATTTTTGTTCATTTGAATGTGTATCAGCATATAATTTTTCAAAAAATTCAAAAAGTGATAAGGTATGGGAGATAAATATAATGATAAATAAGTTAGCAGAATTGAATGGGTATAGTATTCCAATAAGACCAGCTCCTGATTATGAATTATTAGATATATTTTTGGGTAATATGACAATAGAAGAATTTAGAAATGCACATAAAACATCAGAAAAATCATATACATTAAATATTCCGCCCCAAGCATATGTAAATTTGACGGTAGAAGTATTAAATACTTCATATATAAAAAATAATAAAAATAAAAAAGTAGGTATAGAAAAAATGATTTAAAAAAATGATATAAAGAATAATATATTATAAAAATAATGATATATAAATTATATTGTACAAATTATAGAATATCAACAATAACAAGTGGTGTTTATTTAAAAATTCCAAATATAGAAAAATTAAGTATAAATTTATTAATATTATTTAATAATATAAAAATATTAAATGAAAATAATAATTTTATATATACTCAACATATAGATTCAAATAAGAATAAAATAGTGCGTGGTAATATACATAAAAAGAAAAGATCAAGTAATAAGGATAGAACATTTGATAATCAGATATCATTTATTTTTAAAATAGGAGATAATTATTATCCAAATATAAAGGTATTTCAAAATGGAAATTTGCATATAACTGGTTGTAGATGTTTGGATGATATAAATTATCCATTATTATCAATAATAAATGAAATAAAAAGGATTTTTAATGAAAATAATGATTTGATAATAAATATAGATAATAATGATATAAATGAATTATGGCATGATGATGTAAAGATATTTATGATAAATACTGATTTTAAAGTATATATAAATGAAAAATTATCAGAACAATTTTTAATAAAAAGGCGTTTATTACATGATATATTGATATCAAATGATAATACGATAGCAAGGTTTGATCCATCAACATATCCGGGTGTAAAGATAGAATATTGGTGGAGTAAGAACAAAGATATAGAGGATAAAGAAAATGATGAAGATTTTTATAAAACAAGAAGAAATTTAAAAAAAAAAGATAAGTAATTATGATAAAAACAATGATAAAAAGATAACAATAGCAGTATTTGAAAGTGGAAGTGTATTAATAACAGGTGCAATAAGTTTAGAACAAGTAAATGAAGCTTATATTTACATATGTAAAATATTGGATGATAATAAAAATAAAATATATTTAGAACAAGATATTCATGAAAATAAAATAATAAATTAACATTCAGGTTCAGTAGAATTACCTAATCTGGTATATGAAGGATTTTGATTTTTAGCATAAAAATGTTTAATATATTCACTACTATTAGGATAAATATAAGTTGGTGTCCAATTATTTTTTATATTTCCAACATATAAACCTAAACCTTTATCCGGTTGCATATTATAATTTAAATTATTAATAGTGTTATTACAGTTTAAAAAACTGAATTCTAAAGTCATTTTTATTATTTAAAAATATATTATTTTTAAATATTAAATGTCAATATTAGACAAAATAGAAGAAATAAGAAAGAGAGTAAATAATGATGAATTAATAAATAATGATTTTGATGATTTTAAGGAAAAATATCCTTTATTATTTGATTTAGCAATAAATAAATCAAAAAATTTTGATATAAATATATTGAAAAACATGTTAGAAATGAAAGAAAAGATAGAAAATGGAGAAGAAACTTTAAAAAGTTCATCTGAAAAGATAAGTATGAAATATTTTAAAGAATTTCATCCAAAATTTAAAGATATATAAAAGAAATATATAAAATATATTAATATAATAAAATGTTATTAAATGATATAATTAATTTAACTATTAAAGAAAAAAAAATAAATACATTATCATGGTGTAATACTTTATTAAATGTGTTAAGAGAATATCATTATTGGCCAGCTTTACAAATAAAAAAAATAAATAATTCTTCAGAATTGTTATTATTACATAATACTTATAGAAGAAAAGATATAGAAAGTTTTAAAGAATTATATGATGAATGTAGAAGTGTAATTTTAGATTTTTCAGATCCAGAAGATAAAATAATATTATCAAAATCAAATAGTATTCCAGAACGTATATCAGATAAAGAATATTTAAAAAAAATAGAAAAAATAGATTATGGTGAAATAATATATGATTGTACAACAATTTATGTATATTTTCATAAAAATATGTGGTATTTTGGAACAACAACAGTTCCAAATATAGATTATTCAAAATTTACACATCCAATAAAAAAATATGGTATGATGTTTGATGAAATATTAAATGAAATTTTTAAAGAAAAAGAAAAAGAAAATATAAGAGAAAATTTAACAGATTTATTAAATAAAGATAATATATATGAATTTGGTATATTACATTATGAAAATACTCATTATTTTGATTATAGTAATTTATATGGTAAAAATTATAAAAAATTGATATTAATAAAAATAAAAGAAAAATATAGTAATAAGTTAATAAATAATGAAAATTTAGATAAGAATTTAGATTTAATAATTCCAGAAAAAATAAATAATACATTAATAGAGTCTTATTTAAATAATAATAATATTTATGGATTATTGATAAATGATACTTATAAAGTATCAAATAATAGTATAATTTTTCATGAAGAAACAGATCATGGAAATCCAAATCCGTGGAGAAATATGTTATGGATTTATTTACAGAATAGAAATGATTTTCATATAAATGATTATATAAAAACTTATTCGAATAATTTAGAATATCCATTAGATAATAATGGAAATGTATTAGATCCAACATATATAATACATACTGTAATTTCAAATATTAAAGATATTTTATTTAATTTATATATTTCAACAACAACTTATTATTCACAATATAATAGATTTAAAATGTCAAAAGATATAGATAAAAAATTAGCACCAATATTACAATATCATTTAGCACAATTAAGATATAGTCAAATAACAATATTTAAAGATAAAAAAGTAATATTAACAAATAGAGAAGTTTTTTATTATATATGTAATTGTAATACATTAAAAAATATAATAGCTTTAATACATTATTTTGCAAATAATAATGGATATGATATTCCATCAAAAGCATCAATATGTTTTACAGTTTTAAATAATTTATTAGTTAATTAATGATTATTTTGTAAATAATATTCTATGAATATATTTTTACACAGTTTAAAATAATTTATTAATTAATTAATCATTATTTTTATATATATCTTTATAAAATATTAAATATCTATTTAAGAAACTAAATTCTTTTAAAATTTCATCTTTATCTAATGATTCAATAATATCTTTATCAAATGCATTTAATGATGATTTATTTTTATATTTATGTTTAAATATATTTTCAAATAATTTATCTTCTTTTAAATAAATATTATATTTTTTAAATTTATTAATTAAAACATCTATATTAACTAAATATTCTTCAATCAATCTTCCAGTATTTTCTAAAAAGACTTCAATTTTTTTATTATAAATAATTTTATCATTATTAGAATATTTTCGAATAATAGCCCAAATAATAGAATTACTAATTTTGTCTTTTCCAATTAATTTACCATTATTTTCTTTTAATTTATTTTCAACTTTTTTACTATCCATAAATGTACATACAAATTCACCATTATTAGTTAATAAAGTTGAAACATTTTTAATAAAAATATCTAATATTACTTCATTTTCAAAAAAATAATGTATTGAAAACATACAACTTATAACATCAAATTCATTTTTGTAATATTTATAATAATTATTATTATTAAATAATGAAATAATTTCTTTATCATCTTTTTTTCCAAATAAAAATTTAAGCATTTTTTTACTTTCAATATCAATACCATCTGAACATTCACCATTAATAATATTTTTACCACAATCTCCAGCAACAAAAATAGCATTAATTTTTTGATAATTTAGATAAGGTTTAGATAAAACATTTTTAATGTGTTTAATATATCTATTATATATACCATGATTAGGATTTTTAATATTATCTAATGATTTATCAATTCCTAAAATATTCTTATATCCAGATCTGACCCATCGTGTCATATCTGAACCTTGACCACATCCTAATTCTAATAAACTACTTTTTTTTTGTCTATCATTATATAAATTAAATTTAATTATATGATTATGAAAATAATTTAAATATTTTGATAATTGAATATTTGAATTTTTTTCAGTATATCTATTATAATATTTATCACTACTTGTAGATAAATTATTTTGTTTATTAATATCTTTATCTTTTAATATTCCAGATATTAATTCTGTTGTTATTGGATCATCAATTGATCTCCATACATTCATTGCCACATCATAATGATTAACAGTTTGTTGTTTATCACTATTTGGATTATTAAATTTTTTATTTTTATCATGTCTAACTCTTAAAGGTTTCCATTTTTTTTCTAATGATAAAGTTGGAGTTTTATTATCAAAATAAAATTCTATTATACTATTATTTACAATTTCTTCTTCTTCTTCAGTATAACATTTTCCATCTTTTTTAATTAATATATGTGATTTTTGAATAACTTCATCTATTATAAAATCTTTAATTTGATAATAATTTTTATTTTCAATAGATTTAGATGTAATTTGGTTAATACCTTCATAAACACTAATATCATTGATTCCATAACTTATTTGTAAAATAAATTCTTTATATTCTTTACCATCATATAATATTTTTTTTTTATTAACTTCTTTAACTAAAAAATCAATACTATTTTGTTCAGGTGGTTTCCATTTAAAAACTTTTTCCCATCTTGGAAATTTACTAATTTTAATTGGTTTATTTGCATGATTACTATATACAGGTATAAATAATGGAGTAAATATTAACCCATCAATATCATATTCATATATATTATTTGATAATATATCATAACATCTATTATAAATAGAATTATTTTCATCTGGTACTAATTGTTTTTTAACAATAATATCATGTGATATATTATCATTAATTTTATCTAAAAATTTATACATATAACTATATCTATCTTCATTATCTTTTCCATTTAATATTAATGGTAAATTAGTAATATCTTTATCATTAAAAAAATATACATCAAAAATAGCAAATAAATCTTTATCATGTAATTTATTTAATCTTTTTTCACAAACAATTAATTCTCCATCAAATATAGAATTTTTACATGTAGTTTTAATATTACAACCTCTAACTTGTTTTATATTATTAATTAAATAAACATTTGAATTTTCATCAATATACATTAAAAATCTTTCACCATCTGCTTTTTCAGTTACTGCATAATTTTCTAATATAGAAACAATACCAAAATTATTTTCAGTTATTTCTAATAAATTACTTTTTTCTAATGTTGTTGGTTTGGGATTAATTAATATAATTTCTTTATTTTTATTAATTAATTTTAATGCATCATCATTAAATAATGATGATACAAATTTCATATAATTTTCTAATATATTTTTTTGTTTTTCTTTTTTTAATGGCAAAATATTATTATCTAATATAAATATCATTTGTCTAATATAAAAATCTTTATTATCAGATTCTTGTATATCTATTTCAAATTCATATTTATTATTTTTTATATTATTTAATAATTTTATTTTATCATCACTTATATTTAATACTAATGATCTATAAACTATATTTTTTTTTTCATCTATATATTCATATACTTTTTTAATTCTATATTCATATATATCTTTTAAATTACCTAATTCAAAATCAATTATTTCAATTTCTTCAGTTTTTGTAATTATACATGTATAATCATATTCTTCAATTATTTCTTGAACATTTTCTTTAAAATTAAAATTTGTTATATTTTCAATATTATTATGTTTTAAAAATTTTAATATATTTTTTTTTTCTTCAATTTTATATATAGTTTTTTTATCTTCACTTATTAATTCTAATATATCATAAGATATAGTATGTTTAAACTTATTTTCTTTGAAAAAAATATGTGCTTTTTTAAAATAATTATAATTAAAATCGTTTTCTTTAAATTTTAAAGTTATCATTTAATATTATATTATTTTATATTATTTAAATCATTTTTATTTAAAATATTTATAATTTATAATTTTCTATTTTTAAATTTATAATATCATTATCAATTATATTATTTTTTCTATAAATAAAAGATATATCAAATATAAATGATATAAATTTACATAAAGATATATTCCATTTATTTGTTATTAAACCATTCTGAATTAAACTTATATCTTTTTTTGTAAATTTTTTATTAAATATTGGATTTGATAATTCTTTAAATATAATATTTTTAATAATATTATCATTATGACCTATTTTTATATTTTCTTTTATAAATTCAATTGGATTTAAATTTTCTTTTATAGATTCATTAAAATTTTCTTTTATAGATTCATTAAAATTTTCTTTTATAGATTCATTAAAATTTTCTTTTATAGGTTGATTAAAATTATCTTTTATATTATTTTTTTCATTATTATATAATGTAAAAAAACTATTAATTGGAAATGCAAAAGTCATTAATTCTGAATTACTAATATTTTGTTTAAGTAAATCCATTTTAATATATATTAATATATATTCTTTTATATAATTATATTATCATATACTAATTCATTTTCTAAATTTTTTAATATTGTTATTTGATTTTTATACATTTTTTTTCTTAAAATATAAAATTTCATTGTTGATGTTATTTTATTTTTAATTATTATATTATTCAATAAATTTTCATTTTCTTTTTTATTAATTATTTCTGTTGTATTTTTATTTTTTAAATTTATATCAATAAACAAATTATTTTTAAATTCTTCTACATTATTAATATTTTTTTTTGAATCTCTTGAAAATATTATATAATTATATATTAATTCTATATCTAATTCATTTAATTTTGATAAATTTACAAATATTCCATTTGTATTTTTTGTATAATTACATTCATTTTCTTTTAAAATTTTAAATATTTCTATATATTCAATAATTGTTAAATTATTAATTTCATTAAGTATTGTTTTTATTTTATAATCCATATATTATATATATTATATAATATATAATATATATGTTTATATATCATCATCATCTTCTTCAAAATCATCTTTAGGTTCAATATTATCATCAATATCATCTTCATCTTCTTGATCTTCTTCTTCATCTTCAATAAATTCTTTATCTTTTTCATCATCATCTTTATTACTTAATTTTTCATCTTCATCATAAAAATCTAATAATGGATCATTTATTAAAATATCATTATCTAATATAGTATCATGATCATTTTTTTCATTATTAATATTATCTTCTAAAATTTCATCTTTATTTTCTTCATTAATTATTATATTTTGACTTGATACACTACCAATAACAGTTATATAACTTTCTTTATAATATATACGTTTGCCACAAATTTTAATTATAATTTCATCATTTTCTTTTAAATTACTAATATCTATATCATGTATTATACCAGTAGTTATTTTAGGAATCATTATATCAATAATTTTTTCATTAGTATCTGGATCATTAATTATTGCTTTAAAACCAACATTATTTAACGCTATTATTTTACATTTTAATAAACTATCATTTGGTGGATTACATATATCTGCTATACAATTAGCATAAAAATAATAAGAACTGTTAAAATGTTCATTTTTACTAACACCTGAAGATCTATTTATTATTTGAATACTATCTTTTTTAATTAAACCATATTTTGTACATTTACATTCATATTTATTTTTAATTTTATTTAAAATAATATTATCAATATCAGTAGATAATTCACTAATTAATATATTAACAAATGTATAAATTTTAATTTTTTTAAATAATATTTTATTCATATTATATTATTTATTAGTAATAATTAAATTAATTTATCATTTTTTTATATGGAACAATTTTTAAATTATTATTTATATAATATAAATATGCTAAATATTGACATAATGATTCTTTATTCATTTTATCTTTAATAACACTTTTGTCAATATTATTAATTATAGATAAAATATCTGTTTTAGTTTTTGTATCACATACAGCACCATTATTATTATTAATATTATTATTATGAATTTTAAAAATTATATTTTTAGGATTTTTTAAATCATTTAAATTTAAAGAAGCGTAATTTTTATTATTATTAATAACAATTTCTTCAAATTTAATTTTTAAATCAACTTCATTATTTTGATTATCTTTAATTATATTATTTTGAAATAAATCAATATAATATAATTTATTATTTTTATTTATTATTAATTTTTGATCTTTAAAAATTTTTATTATATTTTTATAATTATCAATATTATTTAATAATTCTTTCATTATAATATTAAAATTATTAATATTAATATATAAATAAATTTTATATAATAAATCAAATTCATTATGAATTTTATTAATACTTTTTAAATAACTACTTATTAAATTATTATTTTCATTTTTAAGATTATCATTTTGTTTATTAAGTTTAATTTCTTCTAAAATAATTTCTTTAATATTATTTTTTATATTATTTTTATTTACTTTATATAAACCATTATTACCCCAATATATATATTTTTTTGATATAATTTTATTAGGATAAATAGATTTTTTAATTGCTAAATCTAAATATCTATCATTATCTATATCTAATTTTAATTTTAAATCATTATAATGTATATAATTTGTATCAATCATTATATCTTTAATATTATTAATATATTTTTCAATAATTGTAATATTTTCTTCATTTATATTATCATAATTAATTTTTTTATTTGTTAATAAACAATTATAATTATCTTTATTACCATATTCAATTAATTCTTTTTCATTTTGAGAATTAATTATTTCAATTTTATCTAAATTTTTAAATAATTTTTTTGAATAAAAATTCAAATTTTTATTTAATAAACAATCAATTGCATTTATTTTTATAATATTTTCAATTTTATTCATTTCAAGTAATTTTTTATTAGCTATTTTTAAAGCATGTAAATCGATACTATTAATATTATTATTAAAATATCCACAATATATATATATAATTATATTTCTTTTATTTAATGGTAAATTAATATGACTACATCTTCTTATACCTCTACCTATAATTTGTTCAAATCTATTATAATGATACCAAGGATCTAAAATATGAATTTCTCTTACATTTAAAAAACTTAAACCTTCACTTGCTTTTTTTGTTATTAATATAACTTTAATTTTATTACCATCAATATTTTCTTTACTATTTATTAAATTAATTTTTTTTTCAAAAGAACCAATATTATTAATATAAGTATTTTCACTTGTTAAAATAGTATAATTAAAATTATTTTTATTTATATTATCATATGATAATAAATTATTATTTTTATTGTCATCACCTGTATATCTATCATAACCCATATGTTCTAATGCTAATGCTAATGGTAAAATACCATAAGGAACTAATCTACTATAAATTACTATTATTCCATTTGATTTTTTTACATATTCACATATTTTTAATATTTTTGGTGCATAATATCCTAAATTATTTTTATCTGGATATAATGTTGGTTTATTTTTATCTATATAATTATATTTATTATTTTCTTTATTAAATAAAGAATAAATATTATTATTTTCTTTTTTATTATTATAAACTATATTTGAAGGACCAAAATCTGCAAAACCTTTATAATTTGTTTTATCATCTTTATTATCAAAATATTCATATTGTAATTTACTTAATTCTACTTTAATTATACCTTCTTTTGAATTTATCCAATCTTCATTTATTGCATCTTTTGGTTTTAATCTTAATCCATAAATAAAAGGATTACTATTATTAATATAAGAAATATATTTTTGAGATACTTCTGCTATTTTTTCATAATTTATTTTTTTACTTTTTATTATATCTTTATTATCATTTAATAACAATAAATTTAAAATATCAATTATTTCATCTGGTTGATTATACATTGGAGTTCCTGTCATTAAAATTAATTTATTATTTTTTCCTTTTTTAATACTATCTAAAAAACTATTATATAAATCTTTTTTTAAATTTACATCTACATTTTCATCATCTATTTCATCTGGATTTCTTAAATTATGTGCTTCATCTATTATAATTGTTTTATTTTCAATTTTATGTTTTTTTGAAAATTTTATAAATTCATAATATGTCATTATTTTATATCTTTGATTTATAACCTTAGTTGATGGTATTTTATAACTTAATAATTTATATAAATTACCTGTACAATTATTTATATTTTTATTTACATCATATATAGTTTTTATAAAATTATTTTTTAAAGGTTTTGGTAAAATTACATAAATATTAGGTTCATTATAAAATTTATTTCCTATTAATATTGATTCTGCTATTAAAATAGCAGCACATGTTTTACCAGTTCCAACACTATAATATAATAATAAACTATTATATGGTGTTTTATTTGATATATATTTTGCTACAAAATATTGAAAATAAGCTTTTTCAAATTTATTTGTTGGACAAGCTTCTTTTGATATATCATTAAAATCATCTATATTATTAATTTTTTTAATTTTTTTATATTTATTAAAATTAAATTCTTCTAAATTATTTAATTTTTCTCTAAAATTTTTATCATTTGTTGATGGATAATATTTATAATCATTTAATATATTTTCTATTTTTTTAGAATTTGATATTGAACTTGATGATGAAATTAATGATGAACTTGATGATGAAGTTAATGATGAACTTGATGATGAAGTTAATGATGAGCTCGATGATGATGTTAATGATGAACTTGATGATGAACTTGATGATGAAATAGGTAATGAACTTGATGATGAATTAGATAATGAAGTTGATAATGAAGTTAATGATGAACTTGGTTTATCACTTTTAACTTTATCATTTGATAAATCTCTATATTTTTCACATTCTTCTTTAATTTTATGATACATACTATGAGGTCCAGTTGGTTTAATTGATCTATTTGTAATTGGATTTTTATCTGGATTTTTAAACCATTTTAAACAATCTTCTTTTTTTAAATTTAATTTAGGAGGCATATTTAATAATTATTAAGATATATTCATTAATAAACAAAAATGATAATTATTTAAAATACAAAATATATATGGAATTATTTAATTTTGATAAAAGCACATTAAAATACTATAATGATGATAATAAAACAAAAATTATTGATCAATTTCAACAAATTGAAAAACAATTAGAAGAATATTTTAAAAAAAGTAATTTATGTATAATAAAATTACATAAATGTGATAATTTAGATGATTTTATAAAATATAATAGTAAATATAATAATAATAAAAAAACAATAATTATTAATTTATTACCATTAATGAAAGAAAAAATAGCAGAAAAAATAATTAAATCAAAATATGAATTATTTCATACAAATATATATATAGCATATAATGGTAAATATATATCATCAAAAGAAAAAAAAATAAATGAAAGTTTTTTAAATTTATGTAATGATATTTTAAAAACAGAAGAATATGAATGTAATATTTGTATGGAAACAATTATAAATAATTTATTAGTTCAATGTTTAAAATGTAAATATACAGTTTGTAGTAAATGTAAATATAAAATGAAATTAAAATGTCCAATTTGTGATAGATAAATTAATTTGATATATTTAAATGAATATTTTTAAAAATTTCAATTCTTTCATAATTATATTGATTAATATGTTTTAAAACTTGATTATATGACATCCATTTAATAGCTCGTATTTCTCTAATTTGTTGAATACATTTTGTATCAAATTTAGGATTTAAAACATTATTAATAAAATTAGCAATATAATATGTGTGTTTATACATAATATTATTTGTTCCAAAAAATATTTCAATATATGGTTTAATATCTTTAATTAATATTTCATTACTATTAAATTGTGTTTCTTCTGTAAATTCTCTTAATGAACATTCAATATCTGTTTCATTTTGTTTTTTTCTACCTTTAGGAAAGCCCCATTCTGGTTCATTAATATATTTAATACTATTATTTAATATATTTTTTAATGTATTTTTTTTTAATAATATATCAAAATTAGTTTTTGCTTCTAAATATTCTTTTGTATTTTTATTATTAGTTTGTAACCATATTTTTTCCCAAATTTGATTAAAATTATTAGTATTTAATAATTTTTGTTCATCAATAGTCATAGATTCAATTAAAAATTTAATATTATTGATATCAGTAGGTTTATAATTACCTTTTATAAATTCCATAAAACTTAAACTATTTTTACGTTGAATCATTAAATAATAAGGAATATTATTAATAATTTTATATACAATAATACCATAACTACTAATAGGATGAGGACATTCTCTATATATATGACCAATACTATTACAATTTTTACATATTATTACTGAATTTTGATTTTTTTTAAACATAATTAATATTTACATGTAAATATATATAATTTAGTTTTTATATATCATTTATATATTAAAATATGGATCCAGAAAAATGGGGTTATCATGGTTGGTATTTTATACATAATATTGCTTTAGGTTATGATGAAACATTTAGTTATCAAAAAAAACAAAATTATATAAATTTTTTTAATGTAATATCAGATGTTATTCCTTGTGAAAAATGTTCAAAACATTATAAAGAATATATATTAAAAAATCCACCAAATATAAAAAATAAAGATTCTTTATTTAAATGGACAGTTGATATACATAATAATGTAAATAAAATATTAAATAAAGATCAAATATCATATAATAAAGCATATGATATTTGGTTAGATAAAAAAATAAATACAAAAAATACAATAAATAATAAATTTATATTAAATATAATTTTATTATTTATTTTAATATTATTAATAACATATAGTATTAAAAATCTATATTATTATAAATAATTTTATAAACTTTGATATTCACCACCATTTACAAAACCTTCTATTTCTTCATTTACAATTTCTTCATTTACAATTTTTTTATTTTTTTTTTTTTTTGCACTAAATTGTTCTAATAAATAATGTTCGTTATTATTATCATATTGTTCAATATTATTAATATTTTCTTTAATTTCAACAGAATCAATTAATAAATCATTTGCAATTTTATTTGCTTCTTTTTCATCAACAACAATTTCTTTAGTTTGATTTGCAACTAAATTATAATTAACCATTGACATTATAGATGAAAATATTACTAATATACATATAATTACTATAATTATTGAAATAACCCAACCATAATACCAACAAAATGATTTTTCCATTGTTTTAGTTGAAATACATGTTAAATCAATTAATCCAAATAATATAGAAGGTAATGCAAATAATATTATAACTCCAATTAATCCAAATCTTTCAACTAAATTTAAATCAACTTCATTAAATAATATTGATAATGCAATAGCAACAAATGCTATAATTATAGCAATAGCTGCAGTTTTTGATTGAGAACTACCAACTAATAGTTGAGATACAGTTTTAAATATTGAAAACACCATTCTTTTTATTTTAAATTAATGTAAGAAAATATTTATATTTAAAGAAATAATATTATAAATATAAATATATAATATTAATTTTATTTTTTTATAAAATGGGTATTCCAAGTTATTATAAAAATTTGATTATTAAATATAATAATATTAAAATAGATATAAATAATATAAATATTGATAAATTATTTATAGATTATAATGGATTAATACATCCAATTGCACATATTACATTATGTAATAATTTATCAGAAGAAATATTTTATAATAAATTGTGGGAAAAAACATTAGAAATAATAGATAAAATAAGAGCAAAAAAGGTATATTTATTTATAGATGGTGTAGCTCCATTAGCAAAAATAATGCAACAAAGAAAAAGAAGATATATGTCTGATAAAAAAAATTGGGATACTAATGCAATAACATCAGGAACTCCTTTTATGAATAAATTATTATTATTTTTAGAAAAAAAATGTTTTGAAAGTAATATATATTTAAATAGTTCAAATATAAATGGAGAAGGAGAACATAAAATATTATCATATATACATGATAATGATTTAATTGATGATAATATAGTTATACATGGTTTAGATGCTGATTTAATATTATTATCATTATTATCAAAATGTAATAATATTTATTTAATGAGAGATAATAATGATAATAATGATTTAACTTATATTTCTATAAATAATTTAAAAAATAGTATATATTTAGAATGGAAAGAAATATTAAATAAAAATTCAGATATTATAAAATCATATGTAGTTTTAATAACATTATTAGGAAATGATTTTTTACCAAATTTATTATTTATAAATTTATATAATGATGGAATAAATATTATTAAAAAAGTTTCATATAATATTAATATAATAGATAAAAATAATGAAAATAAGATAAATATTGAATCAATAAATATAATTTTAAAAAATTTAATAGAATATGAAAAAAATAAAATAAAAACAAATTTTAATATAAATTCAATAAATGATTGGAATAAAAATTATTATAATAAAATAAATATAACAAATATAAATTTAGCATGTAAATTATATTTAGATGGTATATTTTGGACATATAATTATTATAATAAAAAAATTAATTTAATAGATCATAGTTGGTATTATCCATTTAATGGTGTTCCAACAATTTTAGATTTATATAATTATTCAATTTTATATGAATATAAACCTATAAACGAATTAAATAATTTTATTAATTATAATGAACAATTACTAATTGTTATTCCAAAAAAAAGTATTGATGTTATACCAGATAATATAAAAAAATTTATGATTGAAAATAAATATGGTTTAATTTATTTATTTCCTTCTACTTTTAAATATATAACTTTTTTAAAAGATAAAGAATGGCAATATATTCCTATATTACCATTAATAAATATTAATTATATAAAAAAAATATTAAGTCAAAATTCTATTTATTAAATCTTTTTTTGTTCCATCTGTTGATAAATCATTATTTGTACAATATTCTTTTAATTGTTCAATATTCATTTTTGCTAAAGAAGATTTAGTTGGTATTGAATTATTTTCAGATATTATTTCATCTTCATTTTTAATTTCTTCTACTTGAATTTTATCATTATCATTATTAATATCATCATTAATATCATTATCATCATTATCCATTTTATTATTTTCAAATACTTCTACAAAAACTTCTTCTAAATTTTTAAAATTATTGGTTGAATTATAATTTTTATCTTTATTAATAATATTATTAGTAAATATATTTTCTAACTTATTAAATGCCGTTTCTAATTGTAATATTTTTTTCCATAAAAATATTAAAGAAATGTAAATAATAATAAAAATAATAAAAAATAAAATTAAATCTAATCTATTAAAAATGTTTGATAATGATATCATTTTATTTTATATGTTTAGATATAGTATTTTTAATTTTAATCGCACTTTGAATTAATTGAGGTGGAAACATTTCTCTTCCTAATAATTCTAATGCTATACATTGTTTAGATGATTTATTTAATAATTTATATGGAAATTTAAAATTATATAAATCGTATTCAATTGCTTCCATTGATATATTTTTAAAATCTTTTTTATATTTTTTTTCTAAATCAACTAATAAATGATAATGAGTAGTAACTATTAATTTACAATTTTTATTATTTAAATTAATATATTCACATAATGCATATGCAGTAGATTGACCTTCAATTGGTGGTGTAGAATGCATTGGTTCATCCATTACAAATAAAATATTTTTATTTTTATAATTATTTGCTTTTAATAAAATATCTTTACAATATTTAATTTCTGTTTCAAAAAAAGATAATTTACCAACTTCATCATTAACTCTCATAAATGTATGTATAATATCATATGGTTTTAAAAACATTTTAGTTGCCATAGCTATACCAAAAGTTTGTGCTAATATAATATTAAAAACAATAGTTTTAACATATGTAGTTTTACCAGCAGCATTTGGTCCTGTTATTATTAAATTTTTATTTAATTTACATGGATTTGAAATTTGATCTTTATTTAATAATGGATTTTTCATTCCATATATTTTAGTTTCATTATCATAATTAACTAAACAATAATCATTATTTATATATAGTTTTTTTATTAAATTAGTTACATCTAATATATTAATACAACTAATTAAACGTTTTAATCTATATTTATAATTATTATTATTTAACCAAAAATTATATATATCCAATAAATCTCCATTTATTTCAAAATTATTATCATAATAACTATTATTAGTATAATTTATCCATATATTTTTATCAATTTTATTCAATAAATTATTTCCTGTTTTTATAAAATTTTTTATATTATTTATTTTTATTAATAAATCAGTTCTAAATTTATGTATTTTATAAGATGAATCTACAATTTGAAACAAACTATATATATATAAAAAACAATATATTAAAAATGAAATCCATTTAATTATTTTTGATTTTATATTATTTCCACTATTAATATAAAATTTTAATATTTTCCAAATATATATAAAATAATCATTTAATTTTAAATTTATTTTTAACATATATTTTATATAATAATATGGTCCTAATAATATACTTATTGGTGATATTAATTGAAATAATGGTATTGAATATATTCTATATAAATGATATATCTCTATTGTTGGATTAACTAAATTTATTACATTATTATACCAATTATTTGGAAATAATATTTCCATATAATCATTTTCAATATTATTAGATTTACTATTTAAATTTAATACCCATTCTATATCTAATTCAAATTCTTTTAAATAATATAATTGATATGTAATATCATACATATTAATAACATTTTGCCTTGATTTCAAAATATCAATATCATTAATCGGGTTTTTAATTAAATTTATTATTATTTCTTTTGAAGAATCTAAAATAATATTAGAACTTATCCATTTATCAATATTTGTATCTTTATATACATCTGGACTTACATCAATAATCATTATTTATATATAAAAATATAATACAATATAATATATATACGAATATTATGTCTAATGTTATTTTTTTAAAAATTAATAATTATATATATTTATTTGAAAAACAACCATTTGAATCAGATGAAGATACATATGATAGATTATGGTGGATTATTAATAATAAAAAATCTATAAATAATATTTCTGATATTTCAGATTCAATTAAATATATTAATGAAAAATATGGAATGTCTTATCTTATATAATAAATAAATAATGAATATAGAACTTCAAATAATTATATTTTTAATTATATTTACATTAATATTATTATTTTATAAAAATAATCAAAATATCAAAACAGTTCCTTTAAAACCTATTCTTAAAAAAGAAAATGAAAAAAAAATAGAACAAGATAAAAAAAATTTAAAAGATATTAGAAAATCACAACAATCTAATACTGTTACTTTTCAAAATAATAAAACACCTACACCAGAATTAATAAAAATGTATGAACCAGCAAGAGAAAATATACCTATTGATAAATTACCTTTTTGTCATAATGGTAGAACACAATTTGAACAACTTAGATTTAATATCTAAATAATTATTAATTTGATTTTACTAAAATTATATCTTTTATATTAATCTGTATATAAAAAAAAAATATATTATATATAATATAATTATTTTAATATGCATTTAGGTGTTATATCTTTTTGTGATCGTGTTGCACATAATATTAAATCTGATGAAATTAAAAGATCAATTTTAGAAGATTTAGATAATAAATACAATATTAAAATTATACAAAAACACTTTTTTAAATTAACTAATGAAAGTGTTAATCATATTACTGCTACACCACATGTTATTTCTATAAGAACTAATGGTAATCCATATTTTATGTATTTAACTAAATTTGATAATAAAGAAATTATATATTTTATTGATAAAAAAATACATCCTACATATCAATTACCAAGAATTATTATAAATAAAGGTAAATTTGATGAAACATTATTTGATGGAACTTTATTAGATGGTGAAATGGTTAGTGATAATAATAAAAATTGGACTTTTTTAATTTGTGATTTAATTTCTTATAAAAGCGAATTTTTAATTAAATTATTTTTACCTGATAGAATTAATTTACTTTATAATATGTTAGAAAATGAATATGAAGAAGATATACCTATGAATATGTGTAATTATAAAGTTAAACCTTATTATAATTTATGTAATGATACTATTAATAATATTACTAATATTGATTTTCCTTTCACAATTAGAGGAATTTATTTTTGGGCATATAATCTTAAATATAAACCAAAATTACTTAATTTCGATGATAATCTTATACAAAAAGTTAATATTAAAACAAAAGAAAATATTGAATTTGTTCAAAAAGATAATAATGTTAAAATAAAAACACTAATTAAAACTGATAATCCTGATGTATATAAAATTATTGAAGATGATACTTATGCATGTATTCAAGATACTAAAACAAGTCACTTAATAAGAAATGAATTTAAAAATTCTCTTATTAATGAAACTATTAAATTTAAATGTATTTTTAATAATAAATTTAATAAATGGTTACCATTTGAAATTATTTAATTCTTTTATAATTTTATTCAAAATTTTATTATTATTTTCTATATCAATATGTTTATTCCATTTATAATCTATATAAATGGAATTTTCTTTTATTATTAATGAAATTCTATTATTTAATTTATGTTCATATAATATATATTCATTTTTATACGATATATTCTTTATTGATGGAAAATAATATATCGGTAACTTTTTTTCATTTAAATAACTTATTAAATAATTATCATTTTTATCATAATTTAATAATTCATATTTAAATAAACATTGATTATCATTTAATAATTCATATATATATTCTAAATTTTTATACCAATAACTTACAAATTTTCTTGAAATAAATTTATATTTTTTTTTTATTAATTCTATTTTTTCATTATTAATAAAAGTTGATAATATATTTTCATCATTATTTTCTTTATTTAAAAAAATAATATTAATATTATTAACATTTTCATCTATATTTTCATCTATATTTATCATTATTAATAATAAATAAAATTATGTTTAAATAATTTTATTTAAAAAAAAAAAATTATAATTTATTATTTATTTTTTAACTTCTGTTACTAATCCTGGTTTAGGATTATGAAAATTTGATTCACGGAAAGGTTTAATATGAGGATTTAATAATTTTTGCATATGAAAAAATGTAATTTCATCATTATCAGTTACCCTTAATAATTTTTTAAGCACATTATCCGGCCTAATAATACGTCCATTTACTGGATCCTTCAAATTATTTGTTGCTACATATGTATTAATATTTTTTGTTACTTCAGTTCTACTCATTTGAGTTCCATGTTCTATTTTTAAAAAATCACACATTTCATTTGAAATATCTGTTGGTTTTGCAAAACCACTCGGACTGGCACGAGCTTTTTCTTTACGTTCACGTTCTTTTTTTAATATTTTTTCTTTCTTATCATCTTCTTTTTGAACCAACTTAAATAAATTTTTTAAATCTTTAATTGATTTATCAAGTCCCAAAATACCATCATATAATTCAGCAAGTTTTGTCTTTTCTTTCGGTTCCTCAGCTATTTTTACTTCTTCTTTCTTTTTATCATCTTTTTTATCATCTTTTTTATCATCTTTTTTCTTTACTACTTTTTCTACTATCTTTTCACTTACCTTTTCAATTACCTTTTCGGTTTTATCTGGATTTTTTTTTGTTGGCATCTTCTTTTTAATACTATTAATTTTATTTATCTTTATATACTTTAGTATTTAATTTATCCAGATAATTTATTAATACATTATATTCTTCTTTAGAAATATTTGAAATATTTTCTTTTTTCGGATTTATTAAATTTATTTTTATTATTAAATTTCCACCATTTAATCCTCTCTTTTTTTTAATTATATTATTATCATTCATTTCATCAACTTTTATTTTTACATCATAACCATCTATATGACTAAAAGTATATTTAAAACCTTTATAATATTGATAATGATTAATTCCTATATTATATATTAAATCAACTTTACCATTATTTTTTATTATATGATTATAATTATTATTACTTTCTAATTCAAAAATTATCATTATATTAACTTTTATTCCATTTATATCTTTTTCTATTATTTGTTCTGGAAATTTATCACAATCTACACTCACATTTACTGTTAATCCATATATATTTACATTTTCTTCAAATTTTCTTTTATGAATTAAATCATAATATGATACTTTTACATTTGTTTTTAATAAAGATCTTACACTATTATAATTCTTAAATAAATTTGATGCTACACCACTAAACATATTAAAATAATCTTTTAAATTTTCATTATTATCAAAACCAAATCCAAAATCTTCAATATTTATATCATTCAATTCATCCATTAAATTATTATCCATTAATTTTTTATATGCTTCTGATGATTCTTTAAATATCTTTTCACACTTATCTTTTTCATTTTTTTCTAAATTTGATGTTTTATCCGGATGATTCTTTAATGCTATTGAATGATATGCTTTTTTTATATCATCATCTGATGCATTACTATTTAAACCCAATACATTTAAATTTTTTGTTCTAAACATTTATTAATTTTATATAAAAAAATAATCTCTTTTTATATATATATATTATATAATACTATAAATAGATTTATTATATATTTATATATGAATTTATTATATTATGGTTCAAATGAAATTATTAATGATTATGTTATTAAATTATATAATAATAATCATTTAGATATCAAAAATTCTTATTATAAAAATTTTAAATATTTTTATAATAACAATTTTATTCTATTTTATACTATTAATATTACACTTATTGAATATATTAAAAATATTATTAGAACACATACTATCAATAATATAAAAAGAAAAATAATTATATTTAATATTGAATTAATGGATTTTGATACTAAAATTGCATTTAGAAATATTTTAGAAAAATATTTTTTTACAACAGAATTTATATGTACCACCATTAAATTATCTTTTATTGATAAACCTATTATTAGTAGATGTTCTATTATCAGAATACCTATTGATAAAAAATATTTACATACATTAACACCCGCATCCGAAATTACTATCAAACCTACACTATTTGAAATCAAAAAACTTGTTAAAAAATGTAAAAAATTTAAATTATCCGATATTATTATTGATTTATTAAATATTACACCATATAAAAATATTTTTATTATTTATGCTTCAAATATTGAATATCAATATATTTTTCATAAAAATATTAATATTGCTATTGAATCTTTATTTTTAATTTGTTTTTATCCACCTAAAATTAAAAATTAAATTCTTATATAAACATTCTATATATCTTTATTATATTAATAACAGAATGAAAAATAAAATTTCTTATTTAATTTCCAATATTCAAAATTCTTCTATATATATTTACCAAAATAGTGATAATAAAACTAAATTTTATCTTATTTCTTCACTTAAAAATTTTATTAGCAAATTAGATAATATATATTTTTCTATTTTAAATAAAAAACTAATTAATAAATTTAATATATTTACCAATAATATTATATATTTTGTTATAATTTTATTACTTTATTATAAAGTTATTACTATTTAATTTTATATATAATTATTTTTTAACATAAAATTTAAATATATATAAAAATTATTTTTTTGTTTTAATATTTGTAACTTTACCTATATTATCATAATTATATATCCATTGATCAATTTCTTTATATTTATTAAAATGAATCTATTATCTTTTTCAATTTTTTAAATAAACAATTATTACATATTAAAAACTAATAATTTTCATATAATAAATTATTTAGATAATAATAATCTTTTATTCAATATCAATTCTTTTTTATATTTCTAATTATACACATTTTAATCTAAAATATTCATATTTAAAATTCATTATATATCTTTTTTTAATATTTTACCCTTTACAGTATCACTATAACCTTTTATTCTAAAATTAGTATAATTATGTTCTTTTAAATGACATTCATTACATATAGGCAACAAATTATCTTTTATATTTTTTTCTTTTGTATTATTTACACTTTGATATATTATATGATGAGTCTCACTACTTTTATTTTTTAAACATACTTGACATATATCCATATATAATTTATTATTATAATTTGATCTTTTTAAATTTAAATAATTTTCATTCTCATCACACAATCTTTTTCTTATTTTTTCTGCATTTAATAAAAATACTTCATCCATTTTTAAATATCTACATATATTTATACCATACAATTTATCACCTTGACCATCATCCAACTTTCTATCAAATATTATATTATCATTATATATTGATATTTTCATATGTTTTATCATTATCTTTTTATCATCTATTATTTCTTTTATATTCGTCAATTCATGCAAATGAGTTGCAAATATAAATGTTGATTTTAATTCTATTAATTTTAATAAACTTGATGCTACTATTGATATACCTGATATATTTTCTGTACCAGCACAGACTTCATCACCTACTACTAAACTTCTATTATTTGCTTTTATCAGTATATTTGATAATTCACTCATTTCTTTTAAAAATGATGATTGACCTCGATATATATTATCTTGACTACTTATTCTTGTAAATATTGCACTATATGGACTATATTCTAATTCATCACAAAATATATACATTCCACATTGAGCTAATATTATATTTATTCCTATTGACTTCATTAAACAACTCTTTCCAGATGAATTTATTCCATATAATAATATTCCATTTTCATTTAATGATATATCATTCTTTATACATACCTTTTCTTGATCCACTATTATTGGATTACGTAAACCTTTTATTTTTAAATAACTACTTTCACTTTTTAATACTTTTGGTTTATTTAAATTATACTTTTTTACATTTAATACATTACATATTAATATATCATATTCACCTATCTTATTTATTAATTTATTTATATTTTCAAACATTGAATCACCAAATTCTTTTATAAAAATTTTATAATATTCATTACTTTTTTTTATTAATTCATCTTTTATTAATAATATATTATTCGTTATATTTCTTATATTTTCATTTGTTATCTTTACATTACTTTCATTCTTTTTTTCTATATTATAAACTTTCATTATATCACTATTTAACTTTTTTGCTGTTTCATATCTATTTTTTGTCATTACTATATATATCAAATCTTTTGTTGATTCTATCTTACATTGAGTATATTTTTCACCTATTTCTGATATTTCTTTTACTATATCTTCCAATAATTTATAATTTTTTTCATAATTTTCTTTTAATTTATCTAATACATCATTATAACCTACTTTAAATGGTTTATCATTATTTAAATTTTCTATATCTAAACATTCATATTTTTTTTCTATATCTTCTATTATTTTTTTATCTTCATCAAAATATTCAAATAAATTTTTTGAATGCTTTATTGATATATCAAAATTTTCCCATTCAACTGGAATTAATTTCATTGATACTATTTTTCTATATATTCTTTCAATATCATAAATTTGTTTTAAATCTTTTATTGGTTCAGATAAATCTTCATTTAAAAAATTTTCAATACTATTATATTGATTTTTTAATTTTTTTACATTTGTTATCGGATATATTAACTTTCTATACATACATCTACGACCTACTGCTGTTATACATTTATTTATTATTTTATATACTGATCTCTCATTATAATCTATATAATTTATTTGAATTGCCGAATCATGATCCAATTTTAATATATCATCATTATCCAAAAATATTGGTCTTTCTATATTTTTTATTATATCCGGATTTCTTTCATAAATAAATTGAATTCCATTCACTAAACCTATTAAACCTATTGGATACTTATCCATACATAAATATGATATTATATCTTCCATTGACTCATGATTATACGCTTTTATTAATAATTGTTTCTGATATTCTACCCTTTTTAAATCTTTATTCATTTTACCTATCTTATTTTGAATTATATAATCATTACCAAATAAACATAATATTTTATATTCATATTTATCTAATTTATTCAAACTTACTAATAATACTTCACGAGCTTTATGAATTGTTATTATTCTTAATATATCATTCATTACTCTATTTATATCTTTTATATCATCATGACTTTCTAATATAAAACATTTATTTGTTAATACATTTATTATAAAACAACCTAATGATAAATAACCATTATTTTCTTCTAAATAAAATATTAATAAATTTGCTACTTCATCCTTACAATTTATATTTGTTCCCGGAGATATTATCTCTTTTAATTTTCTTACTTCCTTTCCATCTATTGTTTGTTCTCCTATTTGATTATATATTATACATGTATAACCCATATTTGTTAAAATATTTGCATATTTATTCAAAATTTCTATCTTAAATCCTGCCATATAATAACCACATTTTTTATTTGCTACATGTAATTGAGTTATATCACTTATTTTTCTTATATCTATATTATCATCTTCACAATTTGAATATATTTCATAAAAACTTCCAACCTGCATTAATAATATTGTATTTTCACCATATAGACTTTTATAATAATTTGTTTTTTGAACATATAATGGATATACTTTTTTTAAATATTTTTCATCACTTTCATCAGACATTAATATATATATATTTATATATTCTTTATATAAATTATTTTTAAAAATAAAATTACTTTATTTATTTTTTATAAACATACCGAAATAAAACACAGCAAACTGATAATTATAGCTATTGAGATTTTTTAACGCTTGGTTTTTAATATCATAACTTTTGGGCGAGAAAACCACAGACAAGAGTAGTCTCGATTCCAACAAAGTCATCACTTTCATACCTCCTTTAACTTTTTTTAGTTTTCTTATCTGCTTTCTTATTTGGTTTTTTATCTGATTTTTTTAATTTTTCTTTCTTTAATTTTTCTTTTTTTAATTTACCACCATTTTTTGGATTTAATAAACTATTTATTTTAAATATTAAATGTTGATCTATATTATTACTATTATTTATTTCAGTTAAAATTATCCATTTATGTGTTTTTAAAAATATAAGTTTATTTTCCAATGATAAACTATCAAAACTATTAAACAATTTATTTAATTTTTCATTATCTGACTTTTTTATTATATCAATTATATCATTTATATAATTTTCAATTTTTTTCAATTTTTCTAATTCTATATTAAATTTACTTAAATATATTTTTATACCGTCTTCTATAGTAGGATTATTAATTTTACTTAAATTATCTTCTACATATTTTTGTAATTTTAATGTTTTTTTAAAAAAATCATCTAATCCATTATGATCATAATATTTAATTAAATTATATTCAATTAAATATTTTACGTTTTCTAAAAAATTATATATTTTATCCTTATGTTTATGAAATTTATTAAATTTTATAAATTCGGACCCGTCATTTATTATATCTCCTTCATCAAATTTCTTTTTTTCAAATATACGAACATCTTTTCTATAACCAAATCTTAATTTATTATTATTTTTCTCTTTTACACATATACCATTATTACAGTTATATTTATATTTACTTATACTAAGCAAATCTTTATTTAAAGGATCACAATCTTTATTTTTTTTACATTCTTTTGGTTTTATTTCTTCTGGTTTTATTTCTTTTAGTAAATTTTGTTTATTTTTTGCCATATTTATTTCTTCTAGTTCAGGTGAATGTTTTTCTTGCATTGTAGATGTTCTACTTTGTGATTTACTTCCTCTTTCTGATGATCTACCTTTATACATTTTACTCCTTTTATTTATATATATATAAATAAATAAATTTATAAATTTTTAAAAAAATATAATATATATATAAAAATGTTATTAGAAAAATTTAAAAAAATAAATAAAATATATAAAAATATATATATTGAAAATTTTGTTGAACAAGATGAACAACAAGAAGAAGATGAACAACAAGAAGAAGATGAACAACAAGAAGAAGATGAACAACAAGAAGAAGATGAACAACAAGAAGAAGTTGAAAAAGAAGATGAATCAGAATTAAATCAACATTTAAAAAAAAATTTATTATATTATATATTAATTTTTATAATTTTATTAATATTTATATTATTAATTATATATATAAATATGTCTAAAACTAATTTACAACATAATAATGAAACACAATATAATAATCAAATGCAATATAATCAACAACAAAGGTATAATTAAATATTTATATATTTTTTAATATCATTTATTTTATCTATATTATAATTTAATAATATATTATCTAATTTAATCCACCATTTATCATTTATATATTTTTTATTATTTTTTAATATATTTAATAATTTTTTTGATTTCCATTCACTATTTTTTATTGATTTTTCTATATCTTTATTATAATTATTTGTTAAATATGGTCTTATATATCCTTCATTACTTAATTTTAATAACCATTCATTTAAATTTTTATTATTTGAATATTTAATTGGAATATTTTCCCATAAATCTATAAAATTAATATAATTATAAGATGGACATTTTAAAAAATTTTCTTTTTTATCAAGAAAAATATCATTATTATCAATAATTAATAAATTACAATTATTGATATTTTTAATTTTTTTACTTATATTTTTAATTGATTTATAATAATTATTATTAAAATATAAACAATCTTCTCTAGTTAAAATAGGTCTATTAAATTTAATATTACAATTTTTTTCTATCCATTTAATTTCTTTTAATGCCCAATCTTTTTGACTTGCAGTATATACATATATTTTTATATCTGGAATAGTTTTTTTTAAATTATTAATAAAATTAGTAAATCCATTTCTTACAATATGAGTTTCTTCATTATAATGTTTACCACTTATTGCTGATTTACATGTTTTTACACATAAATTATATAATAATAATTCATAAGTTATATTACCTATAATTGTATTATCCAAATCTAAAATTAAAATATTTGACATAATATATTTAATATTTAATTACATTTCTTTCTTGAAATATCGTATCTTTTATATATTTCATTAGTTATATTTTTAATATCTTTAGGCATTTCATTATCATATATAATATAATTATCTTGATCACTATTATCAAATATTAATATTCTAATTTTATTGTTTCCTATTAATTTATTATTTTTTTCATTTTCTTTGATAAAATTAATTAAACTTTTTATAATTAGTGTTAAATCTTTTTTATATAATTTAAATCTTATATCTGGAAGACGTGGTATTGTATTTATTTTGCTTCCTTTTTTTTTTTCTATTAACCATTGATTAAATTGATTTAAAGCTCTTAATTTATTTCTTTTAATTAATTCACATATATCTAATACTGACCATGCCATAATTACTTTATAATTTACTAATTCTTTTTCATAAATTTCAAATAACCAATATGGAATACTTTTTCCGGTTGTTTCTAATAATATATTATTATTATTTTTTATTGCTTTATCTAAATTTTTATCATTTAATTCTTCACAAGATAATTTTTCTCTATTTGCATTTTTACTTATAATTTTTGTAAAATTAGATTTATTAATTAATGTATTATCTTCTAAATTAGAACATATATGTCTATAAGTATTTCTTAAATTATATAATGATGTTCCATTTATACAATCTGTACAAAATCTATTTTTTTTATATATTAATCCAAATTTGTTTACTATATCAATATGTTTATTACTATTTTTAATTATATCTTTTATTTCATTTTCACTTTTATTTTTTAATAAATTATTTAAATAATTATTTACATCTTCAATATAACCAATATTTTTTTCTACTAAATCATCTATTAATAATGATTTATAATTATCTTTTTTAATAGCTAAATATTTAGATACTTTAGTAGGTAATGAACCTTTACCTGAAGCAGTAGGACCTAATACTATTAATAATATATTTTTATCTATATATGAATCTTTAAATATAAATTTATTTTTATTTTTTTTTTCTGGTGTTTTTAAAGTTTCTAATCTTTCTAATGTTTCTAATTTTTCTAATCTATCTAAATCTGTAAAAATAGTTTTTTTAGATTTATTCATTATATTTATTATAATTCACCATAATTTTTTAATGCTTCATATGCAACATTATTTTCTGCATCTTTTTTAGATATACCTTTTCCACTACCTAATATATTATTATCACGATCTTTAACAATATAACTAAATATTTTTTGCATATTATTTTGAATAATATTAATTTCAAAAAATTTGGGAATATCTTGATATCTATTTTGCATATATAATATTAACATATCTTTATAATTAGTATTTTTTAATATTAAATCAACCATATCAATATTATTTTCTATTATTGATATAATCCATTTTTTTACAATATTTATATCATTGCTATCTAAAAATAAAGCACCTATAAATGCTTCAAATATATCCTCCATTATCTTATAATTTTCTCTTCCATTTATATCTTCAATTTGTTTTGATATTATTGCAAATTTTGAAAAACCTATACATTCTGATAAATATCCTAACATTTTACCATTTACAATTTTTGTTCGCATTTTTGATAAAAATCCTTCAGATTGATGAGGATATCTATTATACATATATTCTGCAATTGTAAAACCTAATATAGAATCACCTAAAAATTCTAATCTTTCATATGGTAATTCTTGTAATGGTAAACAATTATTTGGACAATTTATATTACTACGTTCAAAATCAGAATTTTTCATACAACAATAACTTTTATGAACAAATGCATTCCTAAATAAATTTATATTCTTAAAATCATATTCTAAGTTTTGATTTTTAAAAAAAATATTCAAATCATTCTCCATTATTAATACATTTTTTGTATTAAATGGTAATAGATCTTCACTTACCTCTTTTGTTTTATTATGTATATTTGTTAATTTTTTCATTTTTTCATTAATAATATATATTTACTATATTATAATATTTCTTTATATAAAAAAAAAAAAATTATTTAATAATTAAATGAAAAAAAATACAATCAAAATATTTTCAAATAATTTATGTTTTTCAAATATAATTATTAAAAAGCATAAAAAAATAACTTTATATATTGAATTTAAAAATGTTTTATTTAATATACAAGATTGGAATCATTTTATTTTAAATATAACAAATTTTTATAATAATTATACTATTGATTCAAATTATAAAATTAAAATTAATTTAATTAATTCAAATATTTATGATATTTCAAAATATTATGAAATATTTAATTTAGTACATGATGATAATAATATTAAAAATATTAATAAAAAATTTTTAACTTCAATTGATATAATAATTAATAATAATATTATTATTAATATTTTAAATAAAATTATTAGTTGTTATAATCCAATTTTTAAAATTAATTTAATTTATTCTGATTAATTACTAATTCTTTTCCAACTTTTCCAGATTTTAATACATATTTACCAGTTTTTGGATTTAAAATTTTATTATCATCTATTACTATTTGAGGTTCATCCCATTTATCTATTATATCTTTCCATTCTAAAAATGTTTCAAATTCATCCCCATTATTTTTTAATAATTCTAATTTAAATATAATATCCTTTTTAATCATATTAATCTTATAACTATAATTTAAATCATTTTTATAATGCATATCTATATACTTATTTCTTGATCCCTGATATAAATAACCATATTCATTATGAAATAATTCTTTAATTTCTGGTCTAAATATATTATTCCATTCTTTATATAATGTATAATTACCAAAATCTTTATAACCATAAGAATCTTTCATATATAATAGTGCACGGGCTATTATTCCTTTATCTGAATCTATTGGACAAAATAATTCTTCATCTTTACATATTAAATTACCATTTATATTTATTATATTTTTATGTTTTTTATTTAATTCACTATATTTATAATTTGATCTTAAAGCATTCATATTATAATCAGATGTATATATATTATGTATATCAAAATTATGACTTATATTCTTAATATAAGATTTAGGATATATATGTTCTAATGTATTAAAATTATTATAAAATAAATTACTATATAATAATGGAATAATATTACTATTTTTCAATATTTTTTTTGTTATTTTATTTAATTTCATATTATATATCATATATATATTTTTTATATATTAATATAGAAATAAAATATGAATATAAATTTATTATTTATCATTTTTTTTTCATTTTTACCATTATATAATAATCTAATTATTAATGTTGGAGCAACTGGATTATTATTACCATACACATTAGGAGTTTTAGCATATATCAAAGATAATACTAATATTAATAAATATAATTCCAAATTTATTGGTACATCCGGAGGTAGTTATTGTTCTTTATTATATTGTCTTGAAGATAATCAATTTAATCATGATATACTTTGGAATATATTTTTTAATAATAAAAATTCAAAAGTTTATATTTATAAAAATTTACATATTTATCAAAATAATTTAATTAATAGACTTATTAATAAATATAAAAATAAAAATATATCTGAATTACCTATAATAATTGTTGTTAATAAATATAAATTTTTAAAATTAAAAAATCAACATATTTATAATTTTAATGATATTAAAGATTTAATATATTATTGTCATTGTAGTTCATATATTCCCTTTTTATCTGGATATAAATTTTATTATAAATATAATAATTCTAAATATGTTGATGGAGCATTAATTCATAAAACTATAATTAATAATTCAAATATTCTTAATATTAATTATAATATGTGGGGTAGAAATTATAATCCATACTTTACTACATATATTGATTATAATATATCAAATAAATTATACCAAGAAGGTTGGAATGATACAAGAGATAATTTTCATAAAATTTCACATTTATTTTAAATATTTATTCATATATATTTTATGTTCATTCTCTATTATTGATAATATTTTATTATAATCATTTATTAACAATAATTTTTTTTTTGATTTTATCTTTTTTGTATTTAAATATTCCATTTTTAATATTTTATGTTCTTTTATTAAATATATTAATAATTTATTATTATTTTTAATATTATTATTTATATATGAATATGATAATTCATCCAATATATTTATACATTTACATATTGTTACTATATATTTATTGATATACGCTTTCCAATTATTAAATATTGTTTGAATATCATAAAACATTTAATTATTTATATTATACACCTTTGAACATTTAAAACGCAGATTTTTATCTTTGTATTATATAAATGAAATCAACTTTATTAAAAAGACAAATTATTATGTTTATCGTAATGGTTATTATTGGTATGCTATTCAATCCTATGAACATTTTAGCATATAGATTTTCAGACTTATATATATCGCAAACACTATTTTATGGTGGTTTATTAATGGCTTCAAATATGATATGGGCACACGAGATTGTTCATTATTTATCAATGGGGCATTTTAATATGTTAGTTTTTTCTGTTGGAATTATTTTATCTATTAGTGTATCAATACTATTATTAAGACAACAATTATTAGTTGATGATAAACAATGGTTAAGAAGAATGATACCGCATCATTCCACTGCATTAACAACAACAACTAAATTATTAGAAAAGAATGATAACTTTAAAGATAATCCAAACTTATACAGATTAGCAAAAGAAATCATTGATACACAAGAAAAAGAAATACAATTAATGAAATCTATGTTATAAATAATTAGTCACTTTATGATTGCGTATATTTATATTTTGATGAATTAATGTATCAATACTAATAATAATTGTAAATAATAAAATATTTAATAGAGTTCTTTCTTTTTTATTAACAAAGAATATATACAATATGTATATCACTAATAATAATAAAATATTATGCATAATACCTTCCCATTTTGACCATTCGTAAAATTTTTTTAATATGTTTTGCATTTATAATATATATCTTATATAGAATAAAAAATAATATTAATATGATTAATAAATTAACTATATTTGGTAAATATAATTTGTATAAAATATTATCTATATATTGAATTAATTTAATATAGAAAGGAGCATCGTGTTTATAATGTTCAATATTTTGTTTATTATACTTATCTAAAATATAATTAGCAGTTATTTTACCACTTTCTATGGCACCTTCCATAGACCATATATTTATACTTGTTTTTGTATGAGCACCTGATAAAAATAAATTTACATACTCTGTTTTTTGTAAAGGACGAAATTTTTCATTATAAATATTATTAACCCATTTTTTATTTGTTTGTTCTTGAATACCATTGTTGAAATTCCATTCATACCATATTTCAATATATTCTATATCTTCTTTATTTATATAAAATCCATTATTATCATATATTAATTTTCTAAAACTTTTTGAGCGTAATATTTGATATATAATTTCTTTTTTTAATTTTGCATTATCTAAATGTTCGGTGTTTTTATTAAATATTTTACCCTTTTTCTCAAAATCTATTATTGTTCCACTCCATAACGACTTAATGTTTGGTTTTCGTTTCCAATGTTTCTCTTGTGGATACCAAGTAATATTAAATTCACTATCATTCATAACAAAAGCAATATTATCAATTGGATACTTAATTTCTTTATTTATACCTATACGAAATGATATTTGCTTACTTTTTGTATTCTCGGTTAATGATTTAAAATTATTATATAAACTTTGCATTTTACTATTTCTTAAAATATCTAATGTATTAAATGGATTAATTGATACTATATATTCTTTGGATCGTAATTGTTTAATAATTCCATTTTGTTTAATTTCTACTGAAGTTATATTATTTTTTTTATAATTTATTTTTACCAGTTCTGTATTAGTCAAAATATCAACACCTTTTTCTTTTAAGTGTCTAATCCACGGATCAATCCATACATCGTTTGTAGGACCATTCATAACATGCCAATTATCCGTTGAATGATGGTTGTAATTATTTTCATTTGAAGAATGTGTATGTGTATATTTTTTTTTATTTATTTGCGAAATAACTGGAAAATGAAATAAATGTCCCATAGATAATTCATTTTTATTCATTCCATAACCTGGTCCTGTTACAAAATTAATTATATGATTATATCCATCATTTGATAAATATTTTTTTAAAAATGGTTGTATATTATAAGAATAATAATACTCTCTTCTATTATCGGATAATAAATAATTAATACCTATATAGTATAAAATTATTCTATCTTTAATAGTTAATAATGACTTATAACCGTATTCTTTATCATATAGTAAATGAAAATCTATAGGAATGCTTAAATTATCAAACACATTTGTATCATAATAAGGTATCTCTTTCATTAATTGGAAAGTATTTTTATAAAACGGGGCATAACCTCTCCAAGAGTGTTCTGAAGGAAATAAATTTTTGTTTGTATCACTTCGTACCATTCCACCTAATTCATTATCTTTTTCAATGATTAATATCTTAAACTTTTTTTTAATTAATTCGTGGGCTAATGTTAATCCTGATAAACCACCACCAAAAATAATTATATCATACATTATATTATATATTATATATTATATATAAATAATATGCCTACTCATAAAAGTAATGATTATAAATTATCAGCAGTTAAATACTATTTATCACATTCTAAAAATCAAGTCCATACTTGTAAAATATTCGGTTGTTCTGAAAGAAGTTTAATGAGGTGGGTAGATAAATATAAATCCACTAATAACATTACACGAAAGAAAAGAGATTATACAGCATATAAAATTAGTAATAGTCATATTTCATTTATAAAGCACCAACTTGGGAAAAATAAAACGATTACTATGGATGAGTTATTAACTAAATTAAAAACAAAATATCCAGATTTAACACTATCAAGAGTTCATTTGGGAAGAATTGTTAGAGATATTAATATTACACTAAAACAAACACGATTACGACATGTTTCTAAAACAAGATATAAAAAACCAATTATAATAAAAAATCAAATCAAAGAATTTTATAGTAAAATAAAACAACATAGTTTAAATAATATTATATGCATTGATGAAACTTCATTAAACTCATTTATGATTAGAAGAAAGTGTTATGAAGAATTAGGTAAAAGATGTATTGTTAAAACAGAAAGCCAAGAAGTATTCAAAAAATATACTGGTATATTTGCTATTTCTTCAAAAGGTGTAATCGGTTATGAAGTATATAAAAAAGGAGGTATTGATAGTAATAGGATGGTTGATTTTATTAACAAATTTATTAATGGAAAGTACAAGAATAAATTAATTATTTTAGATAATGCAAGTAGTCATAGAAATCAACTTGTTAAAGATGCAATTAAAAAGGATAATAACTTATTATATGCTGTTCCATATCAACATTATACAAATGCGATTGAAGGATACTTTAATGTATTGAAATCACGATTACAGAAGAAAAAGGGATTAACATATAATGAATTAGTTAATAATGTAAAAGATGTATTGCATGAAATACCAATACATATTTATAAAAATCTAATAAAAGGAGCATATGATAGGAATGAAAAATATGTAAAAAAATCATCAACAAGGAAAAGAAAACCTAAAAAATATTTGAATTAGGTCGGCGTTTTAAATGTTCAAAGGTGTAAAATCAATCATTTTTACATCCTTAACTAACTTAATAAATAAATATTATTTATTCTCATAAAATTTGCATTTTTAATATTATTAATATCATTTATTACATTATCTAATATTTTTTCAATTAAATCATCGGTTAATAAATATAAAAAATGATTAAAATTTATTATTATTAAATACAATGAATAAAGAAACAAACATATTTTATGATTTTGATAAAGGATATATAATTAAAAATTCAATAATATCAAAAAATTATATAATAATAATAAAATATCAAAACAACTATCAGAAACAAAATATAAAAGAGATACATCTTTAATAAATTTACCCTATTCTGAAAAAATTAAAAAATGGAAAGAAAATATAGAATATTTTTAAATTTATTATATAGTTTTTTTACCTTTTTTTTACCTTTTTTTTATTTTATTTTTATTCATTGATCTATTTCACTTTTTTTCATAATTAACAAATAGATATATATATATGTAATCTCAAACTCAAAAATATGTTAATCATAAACTCAAAAAAAATATGATATTTATCAATAAAAATAAAATATGATCACATGTATATATTTATCAATATAATTATGATCATATTAAAAACTATATTTATCAATAAAAATAAAATATGATCATTTCGTGATCACATGTATATATTTATCAATAAAATTATGATCATATTAAAAGCTATATTTATCAATAAAAATAAAATATGATCATTTCGTGATCACATGTATATATTTATCAATAAAAATATGATCATATGTATATATTTATCAATAAAAATATGATCACAAGTAAAGTTATATTTATCAAAAACAAATTACAAATGATCACGAGTATATAATTTATCAGAACGATATGATCGAAAATAATTAGAGGTATAAATTAACAATATTATTATTATTATAGTTATGTGAATAGTTCAGAAAAAAATAGAAAATAAAAAATAAAAATTAAGAAAATTATTTATAAATTCAAAAAATATTTATAAAATAATTTATTATAGACTATATTATTATTTAATGTGTTATTTAATATATTATATATGAATTAAATTATTATAAATAATATATTTAAAGTTATATAAAAAAGTAAATAAAATTATATATATAATAATGAATATAAGTCCATTTATAAAAAACTCTGTAGTTATAGGTGAATATTCAATAAAAGAAATATATGAACAAAATGAAAAAGTAGAAAAAATATGGAATATAAAAAGTGATAAAAAACGTATATTATTTTGTGGAACATATCCGATAGGAACAACAAATGGTTATTCAAAAATAACATATTATTTATCAAAATATTTGGGTCTATATGAAGATATAGATTTATCAATATGGGGTTTTCAAAATTATAAACAAACAAATCAAAATATAAGAACAGAAATTCCAAAAAGTGTAAAAATATTAGATCCATTACAAATAGAAAAAGATAATAATTATAAAGGAAGTGGTTTTGGTGAAAGATTTATAGGAGAACATTTAAAAAATAATGCATATGATATAGTAATAGTATTTAATGATAGTATGATAACATCAGCATTAACAGCAAATATAATAAATGAAATGCATAAATATAAAAATAAGTTTAAATTAATATCTTATATGGATCAGGTGTATATGTATCAAAAACCGGATTATATAAAATTATTGAATGAATATTATGATGGAATAATAGCATTTACCGATCATTGGAGAGATATAGCGTATAAAATAGGAATAAAAAAGGATAAACCAATATATGTATTTAATCATGGTTTTGATGATAAATTATATTTTCCAGTACCAAAAGAATATTGTAGAAAGTATTTTGATATAGATAATGATACATTTATAATAGGTTCTTCAAATAGGAATCAACCAAGAAAGGGATGGGATATAGCAATAATAAGTTGGGCAAAATTTGTAAAAATACATTATGATATAAATGTAAAAAATAAAGAAGTAAAATATAAAAAAAATAAATATACAAAACGTAATATAAAATTTATGATAGGAACAAGTAATGAAGGATATTGGAATTTATTACAATTATTAGAACATGAATGTAAATTAATAGATTTAGATTATAATTATGCAAAAGAAACCTTATGGTTTATTGAAAATCCTCAACAAGCATCAGATAGAGATATAAATATATTTATGAGTTGTATAGATGTAAATTTTGCACCAGTTCATGCGGAAGGATGGGGATTAACATGTAGTGAAAGTTTAGGTGTAGGAACAGTTCAAGTAGCAGCAAATGTAGGTGGTCATAAAGAATTTATGGATAATACTATGTCAACATTAATAAATCCAAAAATGTATAAATATGGAGAAATAAATGATAAAATGAAAGGTATAGGATCAATAGATGAATTATGTTATCCAGAAGATTTTGTAAATGCATTATGGGAATATTATTCAAATCCAGTTTTATTAAAAAAACATGGTGAAATAGGAAGAAAACATATTTTAGAAAAATATAAATGGGAAAAAGTAGTAAAAGATTTTAAAGAAAATGTTTTAAATAAATTATAAGAATGATATATTATAAATATTTAATAATTCATTTTGTTCTTGAATTGTAATATTATTTTTAATATTAAAATAATTAGTAATTTGTAAAGGTGTTTGTGATTTATTAATAATATTAGCAAAATGTAAAGATATATAATTTAATAATAATTGAATATCTAAATAATTAGCTGTAATAAATAATTCAAATAATAAAGAATTATCAATATTATTAAAAAAATTATAATTCCATGATTCAATATCATTTTTATTTTGACAAAAATAATGAAAATTCAAAAATTCAAAAATTTTATTTAATTTAATATAAGAACATGAATAATGTTTTAAATGAATAATTTCATTAATATTATTTTCAATTAAATTATAAATAAATGAAGAATATTTAATAATATTAATATCAATAGATATATTAAAATTATCAGATGTAATAATATTATATTGCATTATTATTATTTTTTTTAGATAAAAAAATATAAATTTTATCTTTAGTAGATAATTTATTATTAATATTTATAATTTTATTAATATCATTATTTTTAAAATTAGATAAAAGATATGTATTTTCATTTTTATATTTATTATTAAATATAAGTATATAATTTCTAATTTTAAAAAAGTCTTTATATGAAAAATTAATAATTTTATATAAAAAAATTAAATCATAATAAATATCAAAAAAATATATAAAATAATCATGAAATAAATATTTATTATATAGAGTATATATATGTTTATTTATAGAAAAATCTAAAGTTAATTCTGGTAATATTTTGAAATTATGAAAAATAATATTAAATTTAGTAATAATATTAGTTGTATTAATTTTTTTAATACAATTTGTATGTATAATAATAAATTTATTATTAAAAAAGGAAAGAAAATATTTAGAATTAGAGCTATGTTTATTACATATATAGCAAGTATGAAAAGTATTATGTTGTAAATTATTGGTTAATAAGAAATAATTCATTTAATATATATAATAAATAATGAATCATTTTTTCTATAATGAAATAAATGTCAGTAACAATATCAGAATTATATAATTTAAAGAAAGAAAAAGAAAACAATCAAAAAGAAACATATAATAAGATATCAGAATTATGTGTAAAAAAAATAAAAAGAGTAGCACGTTCGGGTGGATATAATACATTTTATGCAATACCTGGAATATTAATAGGATTACCATTATATGATACAAATGAATGTATAAAATATATAATGAAAATGTTAAAAAAGGGTGGTTTTTTAGTTCAAAGATTACCAGAAAATAATAATAATATAATATATATAAGTTGGGATCCAAACGATGTATCATCAATCAAAAGTTCAAAAAAAGTATTAAATTATAATTAATCAAATCTAATAATATTTTTTTCTTTTTTGATAGTTTCAATATTTTTTTTTTTTATAACTTTTATTTTTAGAATTAGATGACATATCATTAGTAATATCATGGTGATTATTGATAACAAAATAGTAAATATTATGTTTAAAGAACCATTTAAAAAAGTTAAGTTGTCCTAAAGTGGTTTCAATAGTTAAATAATCATTAACAATATATGAAATACGTTCATGTCTTCTAAAAGGATCAAAATATTTTTTAGAAAAGCTTTTTAATTGTGCTCTATAATCAGAATATAAATTAAATTTTTTTAATTTATAAGCATTATCATAATTAGAAGGTATTTTTTTATATATAATATTAGATTTATTATCTATCCAATATTGTATATTATTAGATTTAGAATAATGTGTAACCAACCAATCAATTAATCTTAAAGAAATTTTAGAATTACCATTTAATATATCAATAAAAATATTTAAATAATTTCGGTTGTTATTATAATAATTAGTAATAGATCGTAATAAAAGTAATTTTCCATCATTAAGTTGATTTTGCATTGAATAACTTATAACACATATTTTATAAAATATAAAGGTTCTTTATATATTTTTAAAAAAAAAATTATAAAATTATTGATCTTTCCAATAAGGTTGAGATCCAATTTCAAGATCTTTTCTATTAGTGTCCGGACCAATTGTAGATATCATCCAAGGACTAACTGGTTGTTGTGGATTAGGTGGTTCAGATCTTAATTGTAAATTAGCATTTCTTAAAGAATTACTGACAGAATTAACACCAATAGTCCAACCAGCGGTTAATAAGTTAGGATCATTAATAGATCCTCCAGTAGAAGGATTCATATTAGCCCATTTAGAATCAGTAGCATCATTAGGTAATAAATCTTTAGCAGTTAAAGAAGATCTTGGAAAACAACTAACATCATTTGTTGTTTCATTTTGAACAGTTGATTCAACATTAGTAAAATTAGAATCCATACTATCAACTCCTTCATATTTATTATCATTGGTATTATTTGTTATATTATTTTGTTCATTATAAACATCTGCAGGTGATTGTCCGTTTTCAAAATTTTCATATCTTAAAATATTACATTTACTATTATATGCTTGAAATAACAGTATAAGTAATAATAAAAGTATTAATAATGAAAAATAAAGAACTAAGTTATTATTCTTTGACATATTATGTTTTATCTCTTATAAGATAAAAACTTTTTGATAAATTATCAAAATCTTTATTTTTATAAAAAGTTTGAATATTATTTTGAATTAAATTAAGATAATCAATTTTTTTCTGAATAATATCTGAAAGTTGTTGATATTTAATATCAATATCACTATCTTCAATAAAATTACCAATATATGGAATATATTCAATATTTTCTAATAACCATCTAATATAAAATACATTTTTTTTGATATAAATACCAATCATTTTAATTGATATATTTTTAATATGGGTATATTTATGAATATTTTTAATGATATCTTTAATATTATTATGTTTAAATCCATCAATTTTAATATTATAAGTATTAGAAACAATAATATCTAATATGTTATTTTGTGCATCATATGTAGGAATATATTTATCAATAATTTTATCTTGTGACATAGCATTAGAAAACCATTTAGAATTATTATTAATAACAGTATCTTTAATTTCTTGTTCAATATTATATAATTTAAGTTTATCATTAGAATCATTAATTTTAATATTTAAAATAAATTTATCATTATCATAAATATTATTATTATTATTAATATCAATATTAGTTAAATTTAATATAAAAGGTTGTTTAGGTGTTGATATATATGTATTATTAGTTTTAATAACTGTGTTAAAGTCAATCATATTATTATATTAAATAGGTTAAGAAATTAATGGTAGAAACGCATAAAAAAAAATTATATACAGATATAATAATAGATTTTATAAAAAAAGAATTATTAGAAAGTGATTTTAAAGAAACAATACAAATTCAATTATTATATATTTTAATACCAATAATATTAATTATAGCAATATTGAATTTTTTTACAACATTATTTGCATTTTTTATAATAACTTATATAAATGGAAAAAATTAATTAAAATTTTTAATAATAATATTATTATATTTATATATATTTTTAACACTTTTAGTAACAGTAACTTCACTAACTCCACATATATTAGCAATATATCTTTTAGTAATATCAATATTACTAAATTGTGTATAATACGATATTATACCAGCAGCTGTACTTGTAGGTGAATTATCACTAATAATATCGTTTTTTTCTAAAAAATCCGTTAATTTAATACATTTATCAATTTGTGATTTAGATAAATTAAGTTTAGAACCAAATCTTGATATATAATCTTGTGGTGAAGTTGATGATACATTCATTGGATTTAATTTTTGAAATCGAGAATTACCTTTAGTTAAAATTAAAGAACTTATACCAAACATATTTGATATTTCTTTAATACTTCTAGGAGTTTTATTAATAATACAAGCATAATATACACATGAAGCAATTAATCCTTCATTATTATTACCTCTTGATATTTTCATACTTGATACTTTTTTATACATAATTTTAGCATCATATAATATTTTACCAGAAATTCCAGTATTATTAGTATTATTAGAAAATTTTTCAAATACATTTAATAATTTACGTTCATTATATGGCATACTTGTCCATGTTTGTAATTTTCTTACACAATGTAATTCTTTAGTATCTTTAGAACCTCTACCAACAATAGATCCTAAACTTGATTTTGGTAATAAATTATTAGTTGGTAATCCACATCTCGATGGATCTTCACTTTTATTATCATCACCATTATAATATCTCCATTCAGCAGAAGAATCAATTACATTATCAATTATATTAAAACATATTTTACATGTAAATAAATTATCATCTTTTATTATATTTATTGATCCACAATTACATTTAATTGTCTCTTCTATTTTTAATTTATTTACATTTTCCATTAAATCCCATAATGTATCTTCAAAATTAAAAGAGTCATTCATTTATTAAATTATAAAAATATATATTAGGTTTATATCATTTTTTTATTAAACAAAATTAATAGTTTCTAATAAATTATTAATTAATTCAATTGGAATATAATTAAAATCTATTAATTTCATATTTTTTTCATATTCTTCATTTAAATTATTTAATTGTAACCAATTATTCAAATTATTATTTTTAAAAATTTCTTTTATATCATTTTTATTAATTTTACCAACTTTTTTAATATTATCAACTTTATCTCCTAATAATATTTTAGAAATTAAATAATTATTAATTGATATTTCTTTATTTCTTAATATTATATCTTTAAAATTCATATTAACAATTTCAGTATAATCATCATATAATTGTATATAATCATTATCATTCGTTATTATTATTATTTTTTTATTATTATTATTTCTAATATTTTTATGAATAATAGCAACAACATCATCAGCTTCTAATTTATTAGAAGCAATCATTGGAATCGAAATATCAAATTTATTTATAAATATATCAAATATTTTTTTATTAAATTGATTACTTTGAACTCTACCAGATTTATAATCTGTATATAAATCATTTCTCCATATATTTTCTCTTGGACAATCTAAACAAAAATATATATTATCAATAATAGTTTTATATTTTTTTATTATTTTTTTAATATCATTATTAAAATGTTTTTTAATTGCTTCCAAAAATATATCATTATTTTCTATATCTTTTGGATCTATTTCTATATCTTTAAATTTAAACCATCTTTTTGTTGCAAAATATCTATAAAATATATAATAACTACAATCAATTAAAATAATAGGATAATTATTATTAATATCAATAGTCCACATTTTTATTAAATTTATAATTAAATATCATTTTTATATATAAAAAAAATGATAAAAAATGAATATATTTTTAATGACAAAAAAATTATTAATATTTAATAATGAATTAAATAAATATTTTTTAAAAAATATAAATATTAATAAATCAGATATAATAACTATTTATAAAAAATCATTATTATCTAATAGTAATGATTTTGAAAATAAATTAAATATTATTATGGATAAAAATAAAAATAATAATAATATTAAAGAATTAATATTGGATTTATATAATGAAATATGGAAAAATGATTCAATTTTATTTTATAAAAAAATAAAACCAATAAATATATTAATAGAATAATAAATGAATATTGGATATATAATAGGAATAACTTATATAATATGTTTTTTAATTTTATTATTAAATTTAATTATATCAATATTTTTATTAATAGCTGATACAGAATTAAAAAATGAAATAGGAATATTTGGACCAGTATTTACATTAATATCAAATTTAATTTCATTATTATCAAAAATAGCTGTATTTTTTATTACAGCTATAACTATAATAATAATATTTTGCTGGTTTATATATTTATTTATATTAATTTTAGTAAGAATATTACAAAAATCTATAATATTATCATGGTTAGGATGTAAAATATATAAAGGTGTAATGGCATTACCATTAATGTCAGATTTTAAAAAATTAGGATTTTTTGCTATATTAGATAGATTAGTAAATGGTAAAAATTTAATAAAACCAATGTCTAATTTTATTTATTTAAATATTATGGAACCAACAATTAAAAAATATCCAAAATTAAAAAATAAAATAAAAAATTCAATGTATTTTCCAAATGATATATTAAAAATAGAAGAAGAATGTAATGAAAATTTAGAAAATGAAAATAATAATGAAAATATAAATGAAAATGAAATTAATAAAATTAATAATACTAAAAAAATTGATTTTGAACAATGTAAAAGATCAAAATATATTAATATAACTCCAGATATGAATAGTTTTCAAATAGAATATATCAAATTACAAAATCAATTTATTAATGCACAATGTGAAATTTTAAATAGTATTAAATAAAGAAATGATAGATAATATAGATTTATATGAATTAATATATATATTTTTAGTAACTATATTAACAATAATATTAATATTAACAATAATATGGCATAATAATTATAAAATAGCTATAAATAAAAATACATGTAATAATAAAAATATTTCTTCAAAAGATTTAAAAGTTTTAATTAAATCAAAAGATATAGAAGATGATAAAAAATTAAGAAATCTATATTCTATAGAATATAAAAATTATAAAAAAGAAAGTAAAGAACCATATATAAAATGTGAATGTCCAACAGGTGATACAGTAAATAAATTTACCGAAATACCAATTTATTATAATTATAAAACTCATAAAAAAGAATTAATTTGTAATTGTGATTCAAATTATCATAATAGTAAAGAAAGTTTATATTATTATGGAAATAATGGATTAAAAAGATATATGATAGATCAAAAAGACACAAAGATATTTGAATTTGATGATTAAAGTATATTAATATTACTAAAAACAGATTTTAGATTATTTTCTAAATAATTTCTTTTTTCATTATTTAATTCAGGATAATCAATAATAAATTCTATAAACAATGAACCTTTTTTATCATTATGCATAATAGGCATACCTCTATTTTTAATTTCATATTTTTTATTAGGATGAACAATATTAAATTGATTACTATTAAATTCAAAAAAATCAACATCAAATAAACTATATTTAATATTAGCACCAATAATAGAATGTAAAAATGAAATATTAATTTTACTATGTAAATTATTACCATCTCTTATAAAAGTATCATTTTTATCAATTTCAATATTAAAAATTAAATTACCAGGTTTAATATTTTTTAATTTAGGTTGTTCTCCACATTCACTAATAGTAATTTTATGTCCATTTGTAACACCTTTAGGTATATTTAAAGTTATATTTTTTTCTTCTTCATAAACTGCATCTTTTGTTTCAATAAAACCACTTGTTTTACATTTATTACAAGGTGCTTCAAAAATTTGTGTAAAAACCCCCATATGTTGAACATTTTTAATTCTACCAATACCATTACAATCTTCACATTCTTTAATTTTATCAAAATGAAAAGCTTTTAATTTAATTTTTAAATTTTTAATTGTTCCAGTATAAGCATCTTTTAATGAAATTTTATAATTTCTAATAATATCAGAACATGAATGTTGTTTTTTTTGATTTCCACCATTCATACCATTCATTCTTTGACCAAACATATGTGCAAAAATATCAGCATGACTATTATTTCTACCTCTAAATTGATTTCCCCCATTATCATATTCTTGTCTTTTTTTTTGATCACCTAATACATCATAAGCATTAGATATTTCTTGAAATTTTTTTTCATCACCTCCTTTATCAGGATGATTTTGTATAGCTAATTGTTTATACGCTCTTTTAATTTCATCTTGTGTTGCATTTTTTTTAAGACCCAATGTATCATATAAATTTGTCATTATATATTAATTTATTTGTTATAATCTTTATATATATTAATTATATAATAAATTTGTTACTTTATTATAATGTTCTTCAATTTTATTATCTCTATCTATTATTCTTTTTAATCTCATTTTTTCATGATTTTGTTCTATATTTTCAATTTTAGATTTTCTTTTTAATTCTTTTTCAGTAAATTGTTTATTTAAATATTTATCACTATATTGTTGATATTCTTTTAAATTTCTAAATGTTTTTTTATTTTTATCAATATTAGGTATTCTTTCTTCATTAAATGCAATATTAAAATCAGTATATTGTAAAGAATTATTACTTGTTTTTCCACTATAATCAGTAGTTTTAGCTCCAATTTCACTATGTATTATATTTCTACAAGATGGTAAAGCTTCTGGTTCTTTATATTTAATAACATTAGTTGTAGGAATTTTTTTTTCAAAAGTTTCATTAAAAATATTATTTTTAACTTTAGTTTTTCCAAAAATATTTTTAATATTAAAATCTTCTCTATGTTTAGTAGATTTAACCATAGTATCACCATAACCAAATTCAATATCTTCATCAATATATTTATTATCATCAAACACTTTATTAAATTTTTGATTAAAATCTTGTTGATTTTCTGATATGTTATTAAATCCATATCTTGAAGGAATATTATCTTTAAATTGTTTTTTTAAATCAAAATGTGATCTATTATCATCTTTTTGTTTCAATTCCAATGCTAATTTTTGAAATTGTTGTGTAATATGATTAAATACATTTTCATCTCCTCCTTTATCGGGATGATTCCTTATTGCTAATTTTTTATAATTAGATTTTAATTCATCCCATGTAAAATTATCTTTTTTTAAATTAAATAATTTATAAGTATCCATTTAAATTTTATATAATATCTTTTTCTTTAAAATAAATTATCTTTATTTTTAATTCTTCTAACATTTCTTTTGAAGCTAAAAATGATCTTTTATTTTTAATACTTAAAGTATTCCAATCAGGTTGAATAGTAACAATAGTTTTAATACCAGCTTGAATTAAATTTAATGTGCAATTATTACATGGAAATCGATTACATACTAATATACTATCTTTAATATTAACATTACTTCTTGCAGCATGAACAATTGCATTAGTTTCAGCATGTAAAACATATAAATCTTTATTTTCTTTTAACCATCTTTTTTTTGTTTCTTTTAATCCAGTTGGTAATCCATTATAACCACAACTTAATTGTATTAAAGTTTTATTTTCTAATATTATAGCACCAACTTTTCTTTTAGGATCTTTAGAAAATAAATTAGCTTTAAAATTAGCTTCTTTTAAAAATTTAAATGCTTTTTTTCTATTTATAACCATTATTATTTTATAAAATTATATTTCATTTTTATTTTATATATATTTAATTACATACGTCTTGGTAAAGGTAAATCATATATATTTTCTATATATATATTTATTTTTAATATAATATTATTAAAAATATTATAAATATATTTAATAAACATCATTTTATCCAATAATTTATTTTATTTATATCATTTTTATATTAAGACGATTTAAAATCAATATATAATTAAATTAAAAATTTTGAATAATATCTAAGTGTTTTAACCAATAATTAATTGATTTAGAATCATCTTTGAATATAGAATATAATAATTTAGGTAAAAATGTTGTTTTTAATGTAGAATATTGTGTTTTAAGATCTTTAGGATCAATATTTTTAAAAGAGATTAAATCTTCTTTAGGTATATCTAATATTTCAGAAAGTGATTCTAAAAGTGGTTTATTTTTATCTAATTGTAAAGCAATTTCGTAAAACTTTTCAATAAGACTACAAAAATATTTGATTTCAGTAGAATCATTAGATCCATGTTTAGCACGTAATTCTAAAGTACAAGATTCATTAAGTGATAATTTGTATAAATTAAGAATAGAATATCTATCTATTTTGGATCCTTCCCATAACTGGTACGCATTTACTTTAAAAAAATTATCATATTTATATTGGGTTTGATTTTGAAATAGATTTAATAAAACAATTAATTTATCATTAAATAGTAATTTATTGAAAGGAACTGTAATTCGATAAGTGTTACTAAATTTTTCAGAATTATATTTGATAGGATCAATTTTAGTTAATTTATCAATTTCTTTTTGTATATTATTAATTTTTTTTATGAATTGTCTTGTAGTATTTGATTGTTGTAAAAGTGAAGTTTTTTCATTTGAATATGATTGAATCAATGATTGTATTCTAATATTTTCTTGAATATTAAAATAATGTTTAATATTTTGATATGATTTATTATTTGGTAATATAATGTTAGAACTGAAAAATTCATTGATTGTCTTATCATCTAAATTTTTAAGATTAGATGGAAGAATTTTTAAAGGATTACAATATTTTGAGTTTCGTCTATCTGGTAAACAAATTAAATAAATAAAATTTTGAAGAATATAAAAAACGTAAGTGATTTGAAAGATTATGTAAGGATCGTCTAATTTATTTTGTTTAATACTAAAATGTATATGATTAGAAGTTTGAATAGAATGAAAACATGATAATTTTAATTTTTTTTGTAAAGAAGACATTAATAAATCCATACCATTTTTAACTTCTTCTGGATTATTAAATATTGAAGAAACAAATTCAGTATATGGAACATGATTTTCTAATGTTAATTTTTCTTTATTTTTTTGTTTAATTGTTTTATAAGTATTTATTGATTTATTTAAATATGAATATTGAATACTCGTATCAGGATCATAATGCCAATTAATTTTAAGTTTATTTGATTTGCTAAATTTATTACAATTAGGTAAATTAAGTTTTTTAATAATATAACTATAATTTTGCATTAGTATATCATTTAAAGATACAGAAAAATAGTGTTTATTATTACATATAATAAAAGCAATTATTAACATAATGATATAACTATCATCTTCAGATAATTCTGTATTATTAAATTTAATATTATTAACATTTTGAATAAAATTTGATTTATGAACTATATAAGGATTCATTTTTTTTAGTTTTTTATAAATATAATTGATTAGTTCTTCAATTTTAGTAAAACCATGTTTTTTGATTTCTTCATTAATAAGTAAATAAAGACTTTTATTTAATTTAATAAACATTTCAAGTTCTATTCCAAATGTTAATTTAGACATTATTTAGTTTTAATTAAAAATAATATAATTAAATAAAAATGAATAAAGATAAAAATTTTAAAACTTTAAAAACTTCTGAAATGTCTCAAAATACAACAATTAATAATAAAACTTTAAATAGTTCTGAAATATCTAAAAATACAACAATAAGTAATAAAACTTTAAATAGTTCTAAAAAAGATAAAAGTTCTGAAAATATAGATAATAAATTAGAAATTTATGAAAAATATAAAATAGATAAAGATATAATTAAAATAATTGGTAATGATGAAAATAAATTTAAAATATTGTTAGAAGAAATATATTTAAAAAAAATAAAAGAATTAAAAGAATTAGTAAAAACTCCTTATAATATATAAAGTAATATTAAAAATAATAATTAAATGTTTATAATATTAGAAGCAGGTTTAGGAAATCAATTATTTCAAATATTTGCAGGATTATCAAAATGTTTAGATAATAAAGAAAATTTATATATATATGAAAAAATAATAAATCCACATGGAAATAATTTACCGTATTGGAATAGTTTATTAGTTAAATTAAAACCAATGTTAGTTAATTATTTACCACATAATAATATTTATAAAGAACCAAGTTTTGAATATAAACCTATACCAAATGAAAATATAATTAAAGGATTTTTTCAATCACCAAAATATTTTGAACATAATTGGGATAAATTAAAAAATTACTTAATATTTACAAAAGATATACCAATACAAACAAAAACGATTTCAATACATTTTCGTATTGGTGATTATCTTAAACCTTGTCATTCAACACATCATCCAATTTTAACAGAAGAATATTATTTAAATGCTATAAAACATTTTGATAATAGTTACAATTATATATTATTTGTAGAAAAAGATAGTATAGATGAAATGAATAAAAGATATCTAAATTTATTAAAAAAAATAAATTATAAAATAGCAAATAATATTAATAATATTGAAACAGATATAGATGAATTACAATTAATGTCAAAATGCGAACATAATATAATAGCAAATTCGTCATTTAGTTGGTGGGGTGCTTATTTAAATGAAAATATTAATAAAAAAGTAATATATTCTTCAGTTTGGTTTTCAGGAAATTTAAGTAATACAAATACAAAAGACTTATTTAAAGATAATTGGATAAAGATATAACTTAAATAAAAATTGTTAATTAATGATTTACACTATTGAAACTTTTTTTTAGGATTTAAAAAACAATATTGGTTTATTTGATTATACTGTTTTTTTATTTAAATAAGGATGATTTCTATTTATATATTGAGTACCATATGTATCTAGTAAATATTTGATACTTGGTTCTTTATCAAGAACTCTTGCGATAACTGGTCCATATTGAACAATTGAAGAATTATTCATATTTGACTTTGACATGTGTGCTTCAATATATGATACATTTTGTTCCCAACCATCTTTTCCATTTACTATATATGTAATATCAATACCACCTAAATCTTTATATTTTTTTAAGTTATTTAAATCATCCTCAAAATATAACAATTTAAACCAATTTTTTTTAAAATTCATTTTTAATAACAAATATTTTTTTTCATTAATTATAATAGTTTTATACATCCAATATTCATCCCATATTGGTTGTGCTATTTCTTGATTATTATTCCAAATATTATTAATAAATTCTATTCCTTTATCATTTATTAAAAGAATATCAAAATCATCATCCCATAATATTGGATAATTTTGTCTGTAATATCCTAGTAAATTACCACAATATATGGTATATGGTATATTATTATCTTCTAACCAATTATGTACAACTTCAAATAAATTGAATAATTTTGTCATATAATTAATATGATTATCTGAAAACAATTCAAATTCTTGATGATGTGTTTTTATATTTTTTGGATATTCAATACCATCAACAATATAATTATTATTAAATTCTTTTTGAGTTAACTTAAGATTATCATAATATTCTTTGATTTTATTTGACATTTATATATATATACAAATTTAAATCTTTATATATAATTTAACATTCAGGATATTTAGTTTTTGGATTACAAATGCGACCTTCAATATCACTATAATCACCTATTTGATGTATTACTTTATCAAGTGGTTTATTAAAAGTATATACTTTTTTATCATCAGTATTACCTTGAAATATTTTCCACGATTCATCAATTCTTCCATTAAATATATCACCCATAATTAATTTTGGAGTTGATTGTTCTAAATGTTTAATATATATATCAAAAAAATTATTTGAAATAATATATCCTCCTGTACAAAAACTATCACCTAATTTATAAATTTCACTTATATTAGTTTCATATGATTGCCATGGATGCATATTATTACCATTTGTGTCAAATACTAATAAATTATAATCTTTAATATTTTCAAAAAATTTACTTAAAATTCTATAAAAACGTTCTTTATCCCAATTAAATATTATATCATCTTCTAATATTAAAATATTTTTATAATTATTTTGTTTTGCTAATTTAACTATATTAAGATGAGATAATGAACATCCAATACCTCCTTTATTTCTAAAACAATTATTTACATAATAACCATCATATTCTATAGCATTAAATCTTTGAGTAATTTTTAAATTAGGATCTAAATATTCTTTAATTTGTTTTTCAATATGTTCTTTTCTATCTTTTCTTTTTTCAAGATTAATATAATATATTTTATCAACAAAATTTTCAATCATTTAAATTAAAATATAGTTTTAATTTTTAAATATATTTATTATTATGAAAATTATAATTAATTTGTTTTTTAATATCTGAATCAATTTTATTAATATTATAATTAGGTGTATATCTTTCATCATTTTCATTTGAATTATAATGTAAAAATAAAATATCATTAGTTTCTTTAACTTTTTTATTATTGTTTAAAATACACCAATGAATATCAATATGATTACAATCTTTAATTTTAATAATATTTTTTTGAGCAGCATCTCTTGTTTCTTTAATTCCTTTACAAATATTTATACAAGGTTCATTTAAATTTGAAAATCTTGTTAACATATTATGACATTTCATTTTAATACAACTAAAATCTGTATTTTCAAAATCATCTAAATATAATTTAATATTTTTTTTATTATTAATTACAATATATTCATCCATGTCAATAATTGCACACCAATCTATATTATTTTGTTTTAATAATTGTAAACAACTAAAATGTGCTTTTCTTTGTTCATGTAATACAATTCCTTCTTTATTTTTTGGAGACCATTCAATAAAAAAAACTTTATTTTTATATTTTTCTTGAATTTTTTGTAATTTTATTTGAATTTGATTATCTGTAAGTTTAACTATTTCATCATAATTTATCTTATATTTATTAATTTTATTAGCTATAAATTGATTTTTTAAATTATGTTCTCCTCCAGTTTTTTGGACTTTTGAATTATCATATAAAAAAAATAAATTAAATCCTAAAAGCATATGATAATCAATCCATTGTTCTAAAAATAATATATTTTCTTTTGCTATAAAAACTGTGTGAATTGCATATTTTTTTTCAGACATTTTTAATAATAATATTAATAATAATATTTTATATATAAATATAAAAATATAAAAATATAAAATGTCAATACATTTTATATCTTACGGTGATGAAAAATTTAAAGATTCGAGAGAACGTATATGTAAAGAAGCTGAAAATACTGGATGGTTTTCAACTATAACATGTTATACTAATAATGATTATAGTTTAGATTTTTATAATAAAAATAAAGAAATTTTAAATTTAAAACTTGGTGAAAAAGGTGGTGGATTTATGATATGGAAACCATATTTTGTAAAAAAAAAATTAGATGAAATTGATTTTAAAGATTTTTTGATTTTTCTTGATGCTGGTTCAACAATAAATAATAATGGAAAAAAAAGATTTGAAGAATACTTAAATATTGTTTCAGAAAATGAAACTGGTATTTTAAGTTTTAAATATACAAATGATTATTTTCTTGAAAAAAAATGGACAATTAATGAAATATTTTATTACTTTAATGTTGAAAATAATAATGAAATTATAGATACTTATCAAATATTAAGTGGTCTTCAAATTATTCAAAAAAAACAAAAATCAATTGAAATTATTAATAAATGGTATGAAACAGTTAAAATTAATCCATATTTATTCACAAATTATTATAATAAAAATCAAAATAAGTCTTATTTTAAAGATAATCGCCATGATCAAAGTATTTTAAGTATTATAAAAAAAATATATAAATGTCCTATTATCAATGCAGATGAATTTGAATTTAAACATTCACGATTTCCATTTTATGCTTCAAGAATTAGAAAATAATATAAAAATAACTCATATAATAATTATTATTAATGTCTATACTAATAACAGGTCATAAAGGATATATTGGATCACATTTATATGAATATTTACTTAATAAATATACAGTATATGGAATTGATATTGATGATTTTGATTTAAAAGATTACAATAAATTACACATTTTTGTTAATAATAAAAATATAGAAACCATTATACATTTAGCATCTTATAAAGATCTAAACGAATCAATTGAAAATCCAATAACATATTATGAAAATAATATATTAATTACTCTTAATATTTTAAAAGTAATACAAAAATATAATATAAAACATTTAATATTTTCTTCATCAGCTTCAATACTAAATGGGAATAAAACAATAACTAAAATAGATAATTTATCAAATCCATATGCTAAAACTAAACTAATTTGTGAAGAGATGATTAAAGATACAGCAATAACCAATAATTTTACTTATACTATTTTAAGATATTTTAATCCATATGGTTTTACTTTAGATGTTGATATTGTTCCTTTTATTGAAAAAAATACAAATATATTTTTTAAAGTTCAACATCATTTATGGATTGATAATAAATCACCATTTAAAGTATATGGAAATACATATAATACAAGAGATGGAACTTGTATAAGAGATTATATTTTTATTGATGATCTTGTTAAAAAACATAGTAAATATATAAATCAAAATAAAAATAATATAATAAATATTGGAACAGGAAAAGGTATGACGGTTTTAGAGTTTTTACAAATGTATAATATAACAAATTATATTATAGTTAATAAACGAAAATCAGATAAAGATATATCTATTTGTTAAACTTTATAGTTAAATATAAATAAAACAATACATTATAATGAAACTATTAAATTAGAAAAAATCTACAATAAATTTGTTATTTATTATTGTTAATTGAATAATAATTTAAACAAAAAACTGTTGTATTCTAAGTATAATTAAAAATTATATAAATGTTCAGTTATTAATGCAAATGAATTTTCTTTTATGTTTTTAGAATAAGAGAATAATTTTCTTTTAACTATAATAATATTCAAATAATAATTTCATTATTTTTGCATCATTAAATCTATTTTTTGATTTTATACGAATATGATAACAATCATATTTATTTAAAATAATAGGATCATATTTATTTAATATATTATGGTCTTTTAAATTGAAGCCTTGACGTAATACTAGATTTTTATAATATTTATTAAATAATATGTTACTTATTGCAACATCATCGATAATTTTATAATTTAATTTTGTTTTATTTTGTAATAAATAAAACAAAACATTTTTTGATAACCAAATAGCAGCTCCGTTTATATGTGTTGGATTATTAGCACGAATACCAGTGTATATATCTTTATTTGATAAACTATCACTTAATTTTATTAATTTTTCAATATTGAAAAAACTTGATAAATTAGATCGTATTAAATGCTTAAATTCATAAGTTTTATATATATCTTCTAATGCTAAAATTGTTTTTTGTAAAATTTGAGGAATATATCCTTCTCCTGTTTCTTTTACTATAATATCATTTAAATCTATTTTAATATTTGTTGGCTGTTTACCAAATAATAAAAATATTTTAATTGATATTTGGTTTTTT